>Ga0207641_10000065_pt1 | contig 156066 bp, 165 predicted proteins | sample KBSSwiS62_FD_184306 | JGI IMG/M metagenome (GOLD analysis project Ga0207641, IMG submission 184306) | Switchgrass rhizosphere microbial communities from Kellogg Biological Station, Michigan, USA - KBS Switchgrass S6-2 (SPAdes) (version 2) | ecosystem: Host-associated > Plants > Roots >... | reverse complement strand
CACAATCGCCGGCGCACCCCGATGGCCGCCTTCCAGACGCTGCTGGGGCTCGGCGCGGCGCACCCGCCGAGCACCTACGCCGAGATCACCGCAGACGTCGCAACCTGAGCGAACCGGATACTCATGATCAGCGCTATTCGGCCAACTGAGGACGCCGCACCGCGCAGTGTCCGCCGCCGCCGGACGCGGGTGGGGGTTTCGCCAATCCCTCCTAAGCGAGACCGTAGGATCGACACTGTGATCTATCTACTGCGACATGGCGACGCCGAGGAAGGCAACGGCGATGACGCGGCGCGTCGGCTGACAGCAAAGGGCGAGCGACAGTCAGAGGTCGCCGGCAAAGCGCTTGCCGCCCTCGAAGTGGAGATCGACGCCTGCCTGGCGAGCCCCAAGGTTCGCGCTGCCGAGACGGCTCGCCTCGCCTGCCAAGCGCTCGACCTGGAGACGGAGATCGCCGAGGAGCTGCGCGGCGGCGCCTTCGACTCGCTCAGCTTGGCCGCCGGTCGCGGCAACGTCCTCCTTGTCGGCCACGAGCCGGATTTCTCGGCTGAGGTGGCGCGCCTAACCGGCGCCAGGGTGAAGCTGCGAAAGGGTGGCCTGGCCGTTGTGGACAGCAACACCCTGATCGCCCTGCACCGGCCGCAGGACCTGGCGGCGATCGCGCCCAGATAGGCCCTGGCCAATTGGTCGCTGCGGGCGTACGATCGTAATCGGGGCGGGGACAATCGAACAGGAGGAGCAGATGCTCTGTGCACTGACGGTCCGCGAGCTGAAGCCGGGCACGATCGAGCAGTTCAAAGAGACCTTCGTCCCCGATGACGAGATGCAGGCGCCGCCCGGCTGGAAGCACTTCTACGCACTCCAGAACGTCGACGACGAGAACGAGGTGATCACCTTCGGCTTCTTCGACGGCACGCTCGAGGAGCTGCGCGCAGCCAGCGGGACAGCGGCGAATACGACAAACGTCGCGCCGCCGCCGATGAGTTCGTCGAGGCCGTTGGCGCCGACGGCGTCTTCGAGGTAGTGGACGAGCGCTCGATGGAGTAGCGAAATTCACCCAGACCGTCGAGTAGTGTCTTCGCGACCGTCCACTGCAGGGAGAAACGAGGGGTTACATGGCCTATGAAATGCAGATCCGAGGGAGTCAGGATCGGGTCAAGATCCGCAGTCCCTGGGCTGCGGCGCTGTTGCCGATCATCACGCTGGGGATCTACCACCTCGTCTGGTGGTACAGGATCAACCGCGAGCTGCGCGACTACGGCAAGGCCAAGGGTTACGACCTCGGTCAGAACCCGACAAATTCCGTGCTGGCGCTCTTCCCGGGCGGGATCATCATCGTTCCGGCGCTGATCACCTACTGGCGCGGGACGAAGCGCGTGATGGGCGCCTCCCGCCTCGGTGGCCAGGAGCCACTCAGCGGCTGGATCGCGATCATCCTCTACCTCCTCATCTCCCCCGCCCTCTGGGCCTACATCCAGGTCTCGCTGAACCATCTCTGGCAGGCCGAAGCCGACGCGATCGAGGGTCAGCCGGCTCCGCCCGAGCTCTCGGACCCGATGCCGCCGCCGCTTCCCCAGGAGCCTCAGGCGACCCAGCCCCCGGCGACGGATCCCCCGCCCGCGGGACCAAGCACCTGAGCCATCGATGAAGCAGCGCGTCAGCCTGATCACGCTCGGAGTGAGCGACCTCGGGCGGGCGCGTCGCTTCTACGAAGCACTTGGGTGGACGACCGGCGCCGCTGAGGGCGATGACGTCGTCTTCTTCCAGGCCGGCGAGATGGTCGTGGCTCTTTGGGATCGCGCCAGGCTGGCCGCGGACAGCAGCGTCGAGGACAGCGGCGGCTGGGGCGGCGTCACCCTCGCCCTCAACCTCGGCTCACCAGCCGAGGTTGACGCTGTGACCGAGGAAGCCCGGGCCGCCGGCGCGACCATCGGCCGCGAGCCGGCGGAGACCTTCTGGGGCGGCTACAGCTCGGTCTTCATAGACCCCGACGGCCACCCCTGGGAGGTCTCCCACAATCCCCACTGGACGATCACCGAGGACGGCGGCGTCCAGCTCAATTGACCGTCTCATCCGGTCCGGCACACCTCAACCTCGTCGACAGCTCGCGGCAGCTGTTCGAACTGGATCCCGATGCGGACATCGAGGCTGGCGACGGCTGGGTCTTCGGCGCCGGCAGCCACTCGCACCCGGTCATCTCCAACGCCGCCTTCCGTACCTCTGATGACTTCGACGCCGAAGAGCTCGTGGCGCGGGCCAAAGCGTTCTTCGACGAACGAAAGCGCGGCTTCAGTGTCTGGACGAGGGGCGAGGAAGCCGCGGATCGAGATCTGGTCGCAGCGGTCGAGTCGGCTGGGCTGCAATTCATCTACGAGATGCCGGAGATGATCCTCGCGGCACCCGCGCAAGACCGGCCGTTGCCATCCACGGCGGAGTTGCGGAGGGTGAGCTCAGGCGCCGAGATCGAGGACTACTGGCGAATCGCCGCCGCCTCCTACGTCAGTCTCGGCTTCCCGCCCGAGGCCTTCGGCTTCTACACGAACCACGCCGGGCTGCTCGCCGAGAACGTGGCCGCCTTCATCGCCTACCTCGACGGCGAGCCGGTCAGCATCGCGATGACGATCGTCAGTCACGGCGTCGCCGGCATCTACTGGGTGGGCAGCCTCGAGCAGGCGCGCGGAAAAGGGCTGGGGCGAGCGGTTACCGTCGCCGCCACCAATGCCGGGTTCGACCTCGGCGCCGAGATCGCCTCTCTGCAAGCGTCACCGATGGGCAAGCCGATCTACGCCGAGATGGGCTACGAGACCGTCTTCGACTATCGACTGTGGATGTCGCCTCCACCCTGAGCAGATCCCGGGCGACGGCAGATTTGCGGCTACCATCACGAACTGTGAACCAGGTCGCAGCCGCCAACGAAGAGGCGCTCGAAGCTTGGGACGGTGTGCTCTTCGACCGTTTCGTCAAGTTTCGCGATCTCGTCACCACGGGCCTGGGAGCCCACGGTGAGGCGGCACTGAAGGTCCACCCGCCGAGCGCTGGGGAGCGCGTGCTCGACATCGGCTGTGGCTTCGGCGATACGAGCCAGCAAATCGCCGAGCTCGTCGGCGAGACCGGCTCAGTGCTCGGCGTCGACGTTGCCCCGCGCTTCATCGAGGCCGCCCGAACCGAGGCCGAGCAGGCCGGCGTCGGCAACGTCGAGTTCGCGGTCCGCGATGTCGAGGTGACGCAGTTCGACGATCGATTCGATTACGCCTTCGCCCGCTTCGGCACGATGTTCTTCGCCAACCCCGTGGCCGCGATGCGCAACGTGCGAGAAGCCCTCGCTCCCAATGGACAGCTCTGCATGGTCGTCTGGCGGCGCAAGCTCGACAACGACTGGCTGCACCGAGCCGAGAAAGTGGTCGAGGAGTTTGTCGAAAAGCCCGAGGAATCCGACGAGCCGACCTGCGGCCCCGGCCCGTTCTCGATGGCCAACGCCGACACCACCAGCGACATCCTGCTGAACGCCGGGTTCGTCGACATTGAGCTGCGGCGCTGCGACATCCCGATCAAGATCGGCCGCGACCTCGACCACGCAGTCGAAATGGTCACGGCCATAGGTCCGGCCGGTGAGGTGATTCGCCTCGCCGGTGAGGAGGCGGAGCAGATTCGACCTCAGGTCGAGAGCGCTCTGCGCGAGGCGCTGGCGGAGTTCGACGGCCCCGAGGGGGTCGTCGCCGGCGCTTCGACCTGGATTGTCAGCGCGAAAGCGCCGTAGTCGCCCGCCGTAGCTGACTGGCCAGTCAGCCAGGCTCCATTCCATATAGCCTCCCGGGCCGACTTTACGAACCGATAAGGAGAGCACAGACTGATGGGACTTCTTGATGGGAAAGCGGCGATAGTCACCGGCTCGGCGCGCGGGATCGGCCGGGCAACCGCCGAAATGTTCGCCAACGAGGGCGCCAAGGTTCTGATCAACGACCTCGACGCCGACGTAGCCGAACAGGCAGCAAGCGAGATCGACGGCGAAACCGCCGTCTTCGCCGGCGACCTGACTCAAACCGACGCGCCCGACAAGCTCGTTGCCGCCGCCGTCGACGCTTTTGGTGCCGTCGACATCGCCGTCAACAACGCCGGCTACACCTGGGACGGCGTCGCTCACAAGATGACCGACGAGCAGTTCCAGGCGATGATCGACATCCACACGGTCGTGCCTTTCCGCGTTGCCCGGGCGCTCGCGCCCCACTGGCGCGAGGCGGCCAAGGCCGAGCGTGGCGAGGGCAAGGAGGTCTTCCGCAAGCTGATCAACGTCTCCTCCACCTCCGGCACGATGGGCAACGCCGGCCAGGTCAACTACTCGGCGGCAAAGATGGCGGTCGTCGGCCTGACCAAAACCCTCGCCAAGGAGTGGGGCCAGTTCAAGATCAACGTCAACGCGGTCGCCTTCGGCTTCGTCGAGACACGGCTCACCGCCGCCAAGGAGCAGGGCGAAGAAATGACCGCTCCTGGCGGCGAGAAGATCGAGCTGGGCATTCCCGAGCAGATGCGGGCGATGGCCTCGGCGATCATCCCGCTCGGCCGCCCGGCCACGCCGGAGGAGGCCTCCGGCCCGGTCCTCTTCCTCGCTTCGCCGCTGGCGAACTATGTGCACGGCCAGGTGCTCAACGTCACCGGCGGCATGTTCGGGGGGATGTACACCTGAGCTCCCAGGCGACAGGTGACAGGCGTCCGCCCCGCTACCTCGACGTAGCGGACAGGATCTGGCCTGTCACCCGTCGCTTCATGGGCCTGCACACCGCTCTCTACAAGGCGAGTGGTGGCAGGCTGGGTCACCAAGTGCCCGGGGGGCCGGGAAAGATGCTGCTGCTCGACCACGTCGGAGCGAAGAGCGGGACCGAGCGCACCTCTCCCTTGCTCTATGTCAGGGATGGCGACGACCTCGTTGTGATCGCCTCCAAGGGCGGCTACCCCAAGAACCCGGCCTGGTTCTACAACCTCAAGGCCAACCCCGACACAACCGTGCAGGTCGGCAGTCACCACCTCAAAGTCCACGCCCGCGTCGCCAAACCCGACGAGCGCGACCGCCTCTGGAAGCTTGCAGTAAAGGCCTACGGCGGCTACGAAGACTACGCCGCCCGCAGCAAGGGCCGCGAAATCCCCCTGGTCATCCTCGAGCCACGCCGGTAGCGCCCGCCAAGCCACCGGTGTAACGCGCTACGGCTGGATTAGCGCCGTAACGCGTTACACCCCATTCAGCGTTGGGGCGGTGCAACGTCTTACGGCCGTCGTAGAGCCGAAAAGCGTTGCAGTAGTCAAGGCTTCGGGCGACGCTCCTCGGCGACTGGGTCGCCGGACTCGCTGGCGATCGCATCGGGAGGCCAGGGGCCGGCCCAGTTGTCGCGGGCGCCGTCGATCGTGATCGTCGTGCCGGAGAAGAAGTCCCCGGCCGGCGAGGCCAGGTAGGCGACCAGCCAGGCCATCTCCTCGGCGCGACCGGCGCGGCCGATCGGAATCGAGCGCTCGAGGTTGTCGACCACCACCTGCGGATACTTGGTCAGCAGGGTCTCGGTGGCGAACTGGCCGGCGGCGAGGGCGCAGGTCTTAATCCCGAAGCGGGCCCACTCCACCGCCAGTGTCCGCATCATGTTCTCGACCGCGGCGCGGGCGGCGCCGGAATGCACCATCCCGGGCATCCCGTGGTGCGGGGAGAGGGTGACGCTGAGCACCTTGCCGCCGCCCTGCGGGATGAAGGCCCTGGTCGCCGCGGCGTGGGTCATCAGCCAGGTGCCCTGCACGTTGAGGTCGATCACGGTGCGGAAGCCTTTCGGCGTGATCGTCTCGGCCGGGGCGAGGAACTGACCGCCCGCGTTGTTGACCAGGACGTCGAGGCGGCCGTGGCGCTGGAGGACGCCGTCGAAGAAACGGTTGACGGGCTCCTCTTCGCGGATGTCCATCGCCTCGTACTCGAAGGGGCCGGTCAGATCGTCGGCCAGCGAGGCGGTCTCCGCCAGCGGCTCCTCGCGACGCCCGCAACCGACCACGGCTGCGCCGAGGCGGGCTAGCTCAAGCGCGGTCTCCCGCCCCAAGCCGCTGCCAGCGCCGGAGACGACACATACCTGCCCGGCGAGCAGATCCGGCTTGAAGATGCGCGAATGGGGACTTTCAGCCATGTGCGCGCAAGCCTATAGACGGGCGCTCACCGTAACCTCAGCCGCAATGAAGATACGTACCGAGCCAAAACCGCTGCACGAGCCGCTGGCCGGTGGGACCCCGGGCGCCACGGTCACCGTCGAGCCGATCGTCGCCGGTCGGGTCACCTGGCCGGCGACGATGATGGAACGACCGGGCGGCCGCTTCGAGACCCTGAAGCTCCTGCGCGCCCTGCTCAGCGGCAATCCAGCAGCCACCGTCCCGGTCCCCGCTTTCCTGATCCGCCACCCCAGCGCCGGCGCGATCCTCGTCGACACCGGCCTGCACCCGTCGATCGCCACCGACGGCAAGGAGAACTTCGGCAGCCTCGGTAGCCGCTTTGGCAATCCCGACCTGAACCCAGGCGAGGACGTGCCGGCGCAGCTGCGCGAGCGCGGCCTCGACGCCGGCGAGATCCCGATCGTGGTGATGACCCACATGCACATCGACCACACCTCGGCGATCTCGGAGTTCCCCAACTCGACCTTCGTCCTCAGCGAGGCCGAGTGGGAGGCTGCTGCCAGCGGCTCCAAGCCCATCCTCAACGGCTACCGGCGCGCCCACTTCGACTACGCCTTCGACTACCGCACGGTCAGCTTCGACCGCGCCGGCATCGACTCCTACGCAACCTTCGGCCGCACCTTCGACCTCTTCGGCGACGGCTCGATCCGGCTCGCCTCCACACCCGGTCACAGCGCCGGTCACATGTCGGTGATCGTGCACCTGAAAGAGCGCGACTTTGTGATCGGCGGCGACGCCACCTACATGCTCGCCCAGCTTGACGGCGACGCCCCACTGGCCCCACGCCCCGCCGACGCCCACAACTACCGTCGCTCGCTGCAGGAGCTGAAGCTGTTCCGGCGCGAGTACCCCGACGCGATCGTCACCCCCGGCCACGACCCCGAGTTCTTCGCCGGCATCAGCGCCCGCTACGAGTAGTCAAACCCTCGTACATCTCGCGCACTCGGCCGAAGACTTCTTCGGCCACCTCGAGCTGGCGTTCGCGGCTCGCCGCCTCCTCGGTCGGGAAGCTGAGCGGCTCGCCAAACTGCACGGTCACCTTCGGGAAGCGGAAGCGTTTCCAGCGCCGCACCTTCTCCGAGCCGTGGATCGCCACCGGAACAACCGGCACCCCCGACTCGAGCGCGATACGGCCGATCCCGGGCTTGACCTCGCCCAGCTCGCCGCTGCGTGAGCGGCCACCCTCAGCGTAGACGAGCAGCATGCCCTCCTGCTCGAGGATCGTGAAGGCCGTCTTGAACGACTCCTCGTCGTGCTGGCCGCGGCGGACCGGGAAGACGCCCCCGTGCTTGTAGATATAGGTGAGGACCGGCGGGCCAAACATCTGCGATTTCGCCATGAAGCGCACCTGCCGGCGTAGGTAGAGGCCGACGAAGAAGTGGTCCATCTGGCTGAAGTGATTGGGGGCGAGCAGCAGCGGCCCCTGCCGGGGAACGTTCTTGACCCCGATCGCCCTGACCCGGTAGATGAGCAGCGTCGGCAGCGAGAGGAGGATGCGAACGAAGGGATAGGTCCAGCCGACCCCCTTGCGCGCGGCCGCGTGGAACTGGTCGAAGTACTCCGCAGGACGTTCGTCCTTGTAGACCTGTGGCTTCATGTCTGCCATGAGAGGAGACGGCCGGCGGCCGTCGCTACGCGTTACCCCCGGATGCAACGGCGGTTACTCGCCCTCGAGGCTGCCTTTTTCTGGAGCCGCCCAATTCTTGGCCCGCCCCAGGGCGCGGCGCCACCCGTCGAGCAACGCCTCCCGCTCCTCGACGGCCATCGCGGGCTCGTAGCGCGCTGCCTCGCGCCACATCTCCCCCACCTGCTCCAGCGTCCAGCGTCCCGTCGCGATCCCGGCCAGGTAGGCGGCGCCGAGCGCCGTCGTCTCCGCGATCTCGGGCACGACCACCTCGGCGCCGAGCACGTCGGCCTGGAACTGCATCAGCCAGCGATTGGCGACGGCGCCACCGTCTGCCTTTAGCACGGCCAGCCGCTCGCCGGACGCGGCCTCCTGCGCGCGGACCGCATCGACGGTCTGGTAGGCGATCGCCTCCAGCGCCGCTCGCGCCAGATGCGCGCGGCCGCTGCCGCGGGTGAGGCCGACGATCGTGCCGCGGGCGTAGGGGTCCCAGTGCGGCGAGCCGAGTCCGGTCAGCGCCGGGACGAAGTAGACGCCATCGTTGCCGTCCAGCGAAGCGGCAAGCGCCTCCGTCTCCTCCGCCCGCTCGATCACCCCCAGTCCGTCGCGCAGCCACTGCACGGCGGCGCCGGTGACGAAGATCGACGCCTCCAGCGCATAAGAAACCCGCGCCGACGGGACTGAAAGCGAAGATATAGATCGCTTTGAGTCTCGTCGGCCGCCGTTGTCGAGGGTGCAGGCGACGGTGGTGAGGAGTCCAGCGGCGGGAGCCGGTGGCTCTGGGCCTGCATGGAGGAGGACAAAGCTGCCGGTGCCGTAAGTGTTCTTTGCGGTTCCCGGCCGGTGGCAGGCTTGGCCGAAGAGGGCCGCCTGCTGGTCGCCGGCGATCCCCGCCACGGGCACCTCGCCGCCGAAGACGCTCGTGGTGCCATAGACGTGCGCCGAAGGCAGCGGCTCGGGCAGCTGCGCCGGATCGACGCCAAGCAGCGCGCATAGCTCCTCATCCCACTCCCGGCGACGAATATCGAACAGCATCGTCCGCGACGCATTGGTGTGGTCGGTCGCGTGGCGGCCGGTGAGCTTGAAGAGCAGCCAGGAGTCGATCGTGCCGAAGACGGCCCGCTCGGCGCCCTCGACGTTGCGCAGCAGCCACTCGATCTTGGTGGCGGAGAAGTAAGGGTCGAGGACGAGCCCGGTGCGCTCCCTGACCAGCCCTTCGTGGCCAGCGGCCCGCAGCTCCTCGCAGCGCTCGGCCGTGCGCCTGTCCTGCCAGACCAGCGCCCGGTGCAGCGGCTCGCCCGTTGCCGGGTCCCAGGCAACCACGGTCTCACGCTGGTTGGTGATGCCGATGCCGTCCAGGTCAGCACCCTGGATGCCGGCGTCGACAATCGCCGCGACGGCAACCCCGCGGGTGACGTCCCAGATTTCGGCCGCGTCGTGCTCCACCCAGCCCGGCTGTGGGAAGTGCTGCTCGAACTCCGAGTAGGCCCGGCCGGCGATCCGCCCCTCTGCGTCGAAGACGAGGCAGGTGGTCCCCGTCGTCCCCTGGTCGATCGCCAGGATCAAGGTCTCGATCCGCGAACGATCGTCAGCAGGCCGTCGGCCACTCCGGAGGCATCCTCACCGCCGGTCCCGAGCCGGCGCAGGCCCATCCCGTACATCAGCGCGACGATCGAGCGTGCGTGCCGCTCGGGCTCGGGCACTTCAAGGGTTTCTAGGGCCGCCGCAGCCACCCCTTCGTAAGCCTCGAAACAGCGCAACGAGGCCTCCTGAAGGGCCGGGTCGCGGGCAGCCTGGAGGTGTAGCTCCATCTCCGCCAGCTGCTGGATCCGGTTGCCCGATTCCTCGACGATCCGTTCCACCTCGGCGGCCACCCGCTCGACGCTGGGTCGGCGCCCGCGCAGTTCGGCGGCGATCGACTCCTGGCGCGCCACCTCCTCGCCGACGAAGAGCAGCAGGCTCTCGCGCAGCAGATCGACCTGGCTGGGGAAGTGGTAGGTGAGCGAGCCGAGCGCCACACCCGCAGCGCCGGCGACGCGGCGATTGGTCACGGCCGAGATGCCCTCTTGGCCGATCAGCTCGACGGTGGCGCGCAAAATGCGCTCACGGGTATCGGAAGGCGCGACGGTGGCCAAGAAGCGCCAGCCTACCCACTTCGCCTATCGTTCGTTCGAACGAACAAACCGTTGCAGGCAAGGGAGGAGTCGATGTCGACCAAGATCACGGCGCTCGCCACAAGCACCAATGACAGCTCAGCCGCCCCCGGCGCTCTTCCCGGGCTCGCGGAACAGGCGCAGTTGCTCCAGGCCGGACAGGCCTCCTCGCGCGAGCTTGTCGAGGCGGCACTCGGGCGAGCCGAGGAGGCGCAAGCGACCCTCAACCTCTTCCGCGTGATCTGCGCCGAGGAAGCATTGGCTGCGGCCGACGAGGCGGATCGGCGACTTGGCGCCGAGGATGCGAGGCCGCTGCTCGGGGTTCCGGTGGCGATCAAGGACGACGTCGACCTTGCCGGTCACACGACTCCCTTCGGCTGCGGCGGCGGCAAGCCCGCCGTGCGCGATGCCGAGGCGGTGCGGCGCTTGCGCGACGCGGGCGCGATCGTAATCGGCAAGACGCACGCGCCCGAGGTCGGCCAGTGGCATTTCACCGAGACGCCCCTGCACGGCGCGACTCGCAACCCGTGGAATCCCGACCACACGCCCGGCGGTTCCAGCGGTGGGGCCGCTGCAGCAGTTGCCGCCGGGGTGGTTCCCGGGGCGCTGGGCTCCGACGGCGCCGGCTCAGTTCGTATTCCGGCCGCCTGGACCGGCCTGGTTGGGCTGAAGCCGCAGCGCGGTCGCATCTCCACCTGGCCCGACCCCGAGTCCTTCAACGGGCTCAGCTGCCACGGCCCGCTCACCCGCAGCGTCGGCGACGCCGCCCTGCTGCTCGACGCGATCCACGGCAACGTCCCCGCCGACGTGCACCGCCCGCAGCCGCCGAGCGAGCCCTTCGTCGACGCCGCCGCCCGCGAGCCGGGCCGGCTCCGCATCGGCCTCTCCTTCGCCATACCGTTCGGCGTCTCCGCCAAGGTCGACCCCGAGCATCGCGCCGCGATCGAGGGATTCGCCGATCGACTCACCGAGCTCGGGCACGAAATCGTCCGCGTCGACCCCGACTACGGCCTGGTCGGCTTCGCCCTGATCCCGCGCGGAATGGCGGGGGTGACCCAGTGGCTCGAGGCCCACGGCGAAGACCGCTCTGCGCTCGAGCCCCGCACCCGCGTGCACGCACGACTCGGCAACGCGCTCAGCGGCTTGCCACTGCGAGCCTCGCGCGCGGCCGAGCCAAGCCTGCGGCGACGGATCGGCCGGGTCTTCGAGCGCTGCGACGTCGTCCTCACCCCCACCACAGCCAAGCCGCCACCGCGCATCGGTGCTCTCGACGGCCGCGGCTACTGGACTACCGGCAGTGTCGCCGGCTCACTCTGCCCCTTTGCCTTCGCCTGGAACGTCACCGGCTGGCCTGGGATCAGCGTCCCCGCCGGCCTCACCTCCACCGGGCTACCGATCGGTGCCCAGCTGCTTGGCCGCGAGAACGACGAGGCGACCCTGCTCTCGCTCGCCGGCTCGGTCGAGCGCGAGACAGGCGGCTGGCCGCAGCCGACCACTTAGCCTGGCGCCCATACAGGGCAGTAATTCGACCGCGGGTGTACGGTCAAGGTTGGGCAGGGGTCAACTCCATCGAAGGAGGACCCAAATGGCAACAGTAGAAGTCAAGCGGTTCGATTCACCCGACGAGACGCGTCCGTTCGAGGGAAAGGGCCAGGCGAAAGTGGTTCAGCTTGCCGGCCACACGGTCGGCGAAGGCACGTTCGAGCCGGGCTGGAAGTGGTCGGAGAACGTAAAGCCGATCGCCGGCACCGACTCCTGCCAGGTCGCGCACTTCGCCTACGTCCTCTCCGGCAGCATGCGCGTCTACATGGACGACGGCTCGGAGACTGAGGTCAAGGCCGGCGATGTCGTCGCGATCCCGCCGGGACACAACGCCGAGGTACCTGGCCCCGAGGCCTGCGTGATGGTCGACTTCGGTGAGATCGGCGACTACGCAAAGCGCGACTGAGCGCTAGCCGAGCCGACGACCAGACATATAGACGCGGCCGAAGTCGAGGAGTTGGCGACCGCGGTGGACGAAGCCGGCAAAGGTGCGGCCCGTCGCGCGATGGGATAGGTCGAGCTCGTACTCGCCGATGCGATAGCCGGAGCGGACGGCGTCGACGGTCATCCCGATCTCCATGCCGTAGCCTCGAGCGAAGGGCAGGGTCGCGCGCAGGACCTCGACCCCCATCGCGCGCTGCCCGGAGATCGGCGCCGTCGCTTCAAAGCCGCTGAGCCGGTGGATCGCCCAGCGAGCGAAACCCAGGGCCAGTCCGAAGCCACCGCCGACGCGGCGACCGAAGGCAGCGACGGCGAGGTCGCACTCCCCTGCCGCCACCGCGGCGACCAGCGGCGTCAAGCGCGCGGCGGAGCCGCCGAGGTCGCCGTCGCAGAGCAGAACCAGCGCCGGTGGCGACCCGTCGCTCAGAGCCGCCTGCGCCGCCGCCGTCACGTTCGCCCCCTTTCCGTGCGGCCGTCCCCGGCTGACCACCTGCGCGCCGGCCGCCATCGCCAGCTCGGCGGTGCCGTCACTGGAGGCGTCGTCTGCCACCCAGATCGCCGCGGCGGGAAAGGCGTCGCGCAGCACGACAACCGTGTCGGCGATCCGGTCCGCCTCGTTGCGAGCCGCCACGATCACCGCCAGCGGGGCACCCGCGGCGGGATCAGGATCGAGGCTGGGTCGCTCCGCCGTCACGCGCGGATATTCTCCCGCGCCATGGACATTGAGGCGCACATCACCGGCAACGTCTGGAAAATCGAGGTAGCGATCGGAGACACGGTCAGCGACGGGGATACGGTCGTCATCCTGGAGTCGATGAAGATGGAGATCCCGGTCGAGGCCGAAGACGACGGCACCGTCAAGGAGATTCGCTGCGAGGAGGGCCAGTCAGTTAGCGAAGGCGACGTCCTCGTAGTGCTTGAGTGAAAGCACAAATCGACACGGTGACTTCCGGGTATTCGGGTCCGGGTCGATTTGTGCGGGAACGCGGCGTCTGGTGAACGAGCGGCTCGCCGGCGGCAAGCTCGTCCTCGACTCTCCGGCCGAGGCGGTCGTCCGCCTTCGCATCTCTAACCCCGATCGCCGCAACGCGCTCGATCACGAGATTCTCGACGCCCTCGCCGAGACACTGCCGCGGCTCGACCGTGGGATCGCGACCCGCTGCCTGCTGATCACCGGCGCGCCGCCGGTCTTCTCGGCCGGCTACGACATCGCCTCGATCCCCTCGGAGACCTTCGAGCGCGACGCCGAGGCGCTCGTCGCTCACCCCTTCCAGGCGGCGATGGAGGCGATCGCCGCTCACCCCTGGCCCACCGTGGCGGCGATCAACGGCCACTGCATCGGCGGCGGGCTGGAGCTGGCGGTCACCTGCGACATGCGGATCTGCGCCGCCGGAGCGACGCTCGGCATGCCGCCGGTCAAACTCGGCCTCGTCTACAGCCACACCGGCCTGCGCAAGTTCCTCGACACCGTCGGCCTCGCCCGCACCAAGGAGCTGTTCCTGACCGGGCGCAACGTCAGGGCGGAACGCGCCGCTGAAATCGGCCTCGTCAACGAAATCGTCGACGATGAGCGGCTCGAAGCCGACGCGGTGGAGTTAGCGGCCGAGATCGCCGCCAATGCCCCGCTCTCGATGCGCGGCAACAAAAGCGCGATCGACCTGCTCACTGCCTCGCCGATCCTCAGCGAGCAGCAGGAGGCGGGTCTCGTGGCGCTGCGCGAGTCCTGCTTTGCCTCCGAGGACTTCCGCGAGGGCATCGAGGCTTTTGCCGAGAAGCGCAAGCCGGAATGGAAGGGAAGTTGAGCGGCGCCCGCGAGCAGCTCGCCGCCAGTGACCCAACGATGGCGGCGCTGATCGAGCGAGTCGGCGAGATCGACCTGGAGATGCGACTGCGGCGACGCAGCGAGGAGAAACCGGCCGACGCCTACGGTGCGCTGCTGCGGGCGATCGTCGGCCAGCAGCTCTCGACCAAAGCTGCACGGACGATCTACGGCCGCATCCTCGACCTCTTCGAGGGCAGTACGCCGACGCCCGAGCAGCTGCTCGAAGCCGAGGAAACCGACCTGCGCGACGCCGGCCTCTCCGGTCGCAAGGTCGAGTACATCCGCGACCTCGCTTCGCACGTGATCGATGGCGAGTTGGAGCTGGAGCGACTGCCCGAGCTCTCCGACGAGGAGGTGATCGAGGAGATCGTCGCCGTGCGCGGGCTCGGCGTCTGGACCGCGGAGATGTTCCTGATGTTCCACCTGGAGCGGCCCGACGTGCTCTCCGGCGGCGACCTCGGCATCCGCAAGGCGATCCAGATCGAGTACGAGCTGGAGGAGATGCCGCCGCCGACGCAGGTCGTGGAGATCGGCGAGCCCTGGCGTCCTCACCGCAGCCTCGCCTCCCTCTACCTCTGGGAGTCGCTTGCAAACGCGCCCGTCGATTGAGCCCCGTCCTTTGTCGGCCGACAAAGGAAACATGCGCCTCCGCCCATGGCTGGGATACGCCCTCGTCGCCGCGATCGCGCTCGGCTCGATCTCGCTGGCACTGATCATCCACGAGCGCGAACGCAGAAGCTTCGAGCGCACGCAGCACAGCGAGGCGACCCGCGCCGCGCACCAGACCCAGGCACTGGCAGCGCTCTCGATCGGCCAACTCTCCAGCGCCGCTGCCTTCTACCAGGCTGAGGGGCACTTCACCAAGCACGAGTTCGACGTCATCGCCGACTCCCTGCTCAGCACCGGAGCACTGCGCGCAACCGCCTTCATCGGCTCGGTGCCGCAGGCGGAGCGAGCACGCTTCGAACGCAGCCACGGCTTCCCGATCACCGAACGGGGGCCGCTGGGCGACTTCCACCGGGCCATCTCCCGGCCGCAGTATTTCCCGCTGGTCTACGCCGCCGCCTCCGGCGTCAGCGTGCAGCTGCCGCTCGGCTACGACATCGGCGCGGACGCCCTGCGCGGCTCCTATCTCTACCGCGCCCGCGACTCCGGCAAGCCCGCCGCCACCCCGGTGATGCGCTTGCCGGTCGGCGGCACCGGGATCAACGTCTTCAGGCCCGTCTACCGCGACAGCGCGCCGACCAAGACGGTGGCCCAGCGCCGGGCGGCATTGATCGGCTTTGCCGGTGGCGCCTTCCGCGTCCCCGACCTGGCGAACGCGGCAAACGATGCCCTGCCGGGCCCAGTAGCGGTGGCACTGATCGAGCGCGGCAAGCCGATCTCCGGCCGAGCGCTCCCCCGCGACGAATCCGCTGCGGCGCCGATCCAGATCGCCGACCGGACCTGGCTACTGATCGTCCGCGATCCCAGCCGGCCGGGGGTCGGCCTGCCGGTGATGATCGCCGTCTTCGGCATCTCGCTGGCGGCGCTGCTGGCGGCGTTGGTGCTGATCTGGAGCCGCAACGAACGGATGCAGGAGCTGGCCCGCCAGGCCAGCCAGGACCCCCTCACCGGGCTGAAGAACCGGCGCCGCTTCGAGGAGGAGCTGCGCGCCGAGCTGGCGCGCAGTGGCCGCTACGGCGTCGATGGGGCGCTGCTGATGCTCGACCTCGACCACTTCAAGCGGGTCAACGACACGCTCGGCCACCCGGCGGGAGATCGGGTCCTCGCCGATATCGCCGCGGCAATGCGCGCAAGAGCACGCGAGACCGACGTGCTCGCCCGGATCGGTGGCGACGAGTTTGCGATCGTCCTGCCCCGCTGCGATCTCGCCGAAGCCGAAGCGGTTGCGGAGGAAGTCGCCATCGCGATCCACGAGAACGTTAAGGCGGAGCAGGACATGCCGCCGATCACCGCCAGCATCGGCATTGCTCCCTTCGGGCCTGGCGGCGACCTCAACCCAGAATCGATCTTCGCCAGGGCCGACGCGGCGATGTATGCGGCCAAGGGCTCGGGCCGAAATACCGTTCACACCGAGACGCTTCCGTTGTGATTGGCTGGCTATTATCGCTCAGTAAAACCTGAGCGAAGGGGGCGCCAGCTTAAAGGAAGGACCGCAATGAAGCTCTTCAGGATGCTCTTTGTCACTCTCGTAGCTGCACTGGGCGTGATCGCGGTGGGCGGCGTAGGGTCGGCCACGGCGGCCGACTGGTGCGAGCTTGGCCAGCCGCAGGAGAGGCCGCCTTGCGGCTTCAACGAAAGGTTAAGAATCGCCGCCTTCGAAGCCAAACTCGCGGCCGGAACGGAAGTCGCGTTGGAAGCCGGCTTCATGACCGTCAAATGCAAAGAATCCGGGTTGAGCGGCGAAACCGAAAAAGAAGGGAAAGGCACGGCCAAAAGCTTGACGTTCTCCGCCTGCAGCAGCGGCTGCACGTTCGAAGCGCTGCATGTGCCCTACCACATGCAAGGAACCGCGATAGGGGAAACCGGCAACGGGACGGTCGCCTTCACCAGCGGCGGCAGTGGCAGCCCTGGAAGCAAAGTCAACTGCTCCGGGGTCGAATGCTTCTATGAAAGCGAAAAACTCAGCGGAGAACTGATCGGCGGGGAAGACGCCAAAATCGTGATCAAACAAAAACTCAAAAAGACAAAAGGCAGCGCCTTCTGCGCGGCTGAAGCCACCTTTTCCGCCACCTACTTATTCACTAACCCAAGCTCGCTGACCCTGCACTGACGCATCCGCGAGCCGACGCGCGGTAACTCGCGACAGTCACCGGAGGGCCGCACCGCTTGGTGCGGCCCTTTCGCGTCGGATGGGAAGTGCCGCAGGCGCAAACGTGTCCGATGCCGCACCTAGCCTTGCGCCCGAATGCCCCCCTTGATCTCCTTCGAGGAAGCGCTGGCGCTGGGCGCACGGACCGATCACGAGGAGATCGGCGAAATCGTCGAGCGCGCTTGGCAGGTGCGCCAGGAGAACTTTGGCGACTCGACCGACATGTGCTCGCTGGTCAACGCCAAGTCGGGTGGCTGCGCTGAGGACTGCGGCTTCTGCGCCCAGTCGCGCTACGCCGAGGCGGACACGCCGATGCACGCGATGATGGAGCCGGAGCAGATCCTCGAGCACGCGAAAGCGGCTGAGGCGGCGGGCGCGCACCGCTTCTGCATGGTCACCCAGGGCCAGGGGCTCTCCAAGCGTGACTTCGAGAAAATCCTCGAGGGGGCGGAACTGGTCGCCGAGCAGACCAACCTCAAGCGCTGTGCCTCGATCGGCCACATGTCGGGCGACCGGGCGAAGAAACTGCGTGAGGCGGGGATTCAGCGCGTCCACCACAACGTCGAGTCCTCGCGCTCCTACTACCCGGAGGTCTCGAGCACGGTCCGCTACGAGGGCCGGCTGCGGACGATCCAGGCGGTCAAGGAGGCCGGGCTGGAGACCTGCGTCGGCGGCATCCTCAACCTCGGCGAGACCCCCGAACAGCGGGTCGAGATGGCCTTCGAGCTCTCTGAGATCAACCCCACCTCGGTGCCGATCAACCTGCTCAACCCGCGCGAGGGGACCAAGTTCGGCGACCGCCCGATGATGGATGCCTGGGAGGTCGTCAAGTGGGTGGCGATCTTCCGCCTGATCATCCCCGGCGCCCTCTTCCGCCTCTGCGGCGGCCGGGTCGAGAACCTCGGCGATCTGCAGCCCCTGGCGGTCAAGGCGGGGCTCAACGGAGTGATGATGGGCAACTTCCTGACCACGCTCGGCGCCGAGCCCGAGGACGACCGGGCGATGTTCGAGGAGCTGGGCCTGAACGTGGCGCGCCAGCACGACAACGGCGCCAACCCGCGGCCCGACAACCGTGACGGCTGGCTCGACGGCGAGACGCCGGCGACCCCGATCGACGAGCTGATCGACCGCCAGGACGAGGCCAACTTCTGGGACCCCTCGACCCAGCTGCGGGTGATCAAGAAGGCAAAGAAGCCCCCGCCGTATCCCCAGGCTGTATGAGTGACATCTCGGATCGGCTGGAGGAGCTCCGCGAGCGGGGGCTCTACCGGCGACTGAGGCTGATCTGCGGTCCGCAGGGCCCGAGCGTCCTGCTCGACGGACGCCCGGTGCTGCTGCTCTGCTCGAACGACTACCTCGGCCTCGCCAACCACCCGCGAGTGCGGAACGCCGCTGCCGAGGCGGCGATGCGCTGGGGAGCCGGCGCGGGAGCGTCGCGGCTGATCTCGGGCAACATGCAGCCGCACGGCCGCCTCGAGAAGCGCCTGGCCGAGTTCGAGGGCTACGAGTCGGCGTTGCTCTTCGGCTCCGGTTACCTGGCGAATATCGGCACGATCTCGGCCCTAGCGGGGCGTGGAGGAGTCGTCTTCTCCGACGAGCTCAACCACGCCAGCATCATCGACGGCTGCCGCCTCTCGCGCGCCGAGACCTTCGTCTACCGCCACGGCGACCTCGACCACCTCGCCTGGGGCCTGCGCGAGGCCGAAGGGCGCGGCTCGCTGATCGTCAGCGACGGCGTCTTCTCTATGGACGGTGACATCGCGCCGCTGACAGAGCTGACCGAGCTGGCGCGCCGCCAAGGCTGCCGGCTAATGGTCGACGAGGCACACGCGACCGGTGCCCTCGGTCCTGGCGGACGCGGCTCGGTCGCTGCCGCCGGCCTCAGCGGCGAGGTCGACGTGGTGATGGGAACGCTGGGCAAGGCACTCGGCTCCTACGGCGCCTACGTCTGCGCCAGCCACGAGCTCACCGACTACCTGATCAACACCGCCCGCTCCTTTGTCTTCTCGACCGCGCCGCCGCCACCGGTGGTTGCCGCTGGGCTCGCGGCGCTGGAGCTGCTCGAATCGCAGCCCGAGCGAGTCGAACGGCTCGCAACCAACGCCGCAACCCTGCGCGCCGCGCTCGGCACAGAGGGGCTGGCAGTCGGCGGCTCCCGCACCCAGATCGTCCCGATCGAGGTCGGCGACGCGGAGCGGACGATGGAGCTATGCGAGCGAGTCCTGGAGGGCGGCGTGTTCGCCCAGGGCATCCGCCCGCCGACGGTGCCCGAGGGCTCCTCGCGACTGCGCCTGACAGTGATGTCAACGCATCGCGCCAGCGAGCTGAAGCAGGCCGCAAAGCTGGTCGGAGCCGCAGCTCGCGAGCTGGGCATCGGCTCCTCGATTGACCCAGCCCGCCTGCCGATAGCCGCCTGATCCCTTGCAGGGGGTCTTCGTCACCGGCACCGGTACCGAGGTGGGCAAGACCGTGGTCGCGGCCGTCATCGCCCACTCGCTCGCGGTTGCCGGCAGGCGCGTCGCCGTCTTCAAGCCCGCGGTCACCGGGCTCGATCAGCCCGGTGAGGCCGACCATGCCCTCTTGAGTCGGGCCGCCGGATCGGCGCAGAGCGACGACGAGATCGCTCCCTACCGCTATGGGCCGGCGGCGTCGCCCCATCTCGCCGCCTCACTTGCGGGCGAGGAGATCGAGCCGCGGGTACTGCTCGATGGCGCTCGCGACGCGGCGGCTGGCGCCGATCTGCTCGTTTGCGAGGGCGTCGGCGGGCTGCTGGTCCCACTTGCGCCCAGCTACCTGGTCCGCGACTTCGCCGTCGACCTTGGCCTGCCTCTAGTCATCGTCGCCTCACCCGGACTGGGCACGATCAACCACACGCTGCTGACGATCGAGGGGGCGCGATCGGCCCAGCTCGAGGTGGCCTCCGTAGTTCTCACCCCCTGGCCGCAGGAGCCGAGCCAGATTGAGCAATCCAACCGCGAGACGATCGAGGCGATGGGCGGAATCAAAGTTGAGACCCTGACCGAGCTGGACCTCGAAGACGAGGGCGAATGGAGCGTTGACTGGCGACTTATCCGCGATATAGACGGATAAGTCGCCAGTCAAGCGGAGACGATCACATCAAGGTGGGCGTCGTTCAGCTCGACCTCGAAGCCGGCCTTGGCCACGAGCGCCGCGGCGGCCTCTGGGGTCGCCGGTTCGGTCTTGGCGAGGAGCAGCGTCCGTGCCACCTCGCCGCGAACCGCCTTCGCCATGTGGGAGACGGGCTTGCGTTTGCCGTTCTCTTCGCTGAAGGCGCGTACGGACAGCAGGGTCCCGTGCTTTGGCCTCCAAGCCGCCGAGTAGGCAGCGGAGCGCACGTCGATGATCAGCTCACCGGGCTCATCCGGCATCGCCGCGGCAAGCGCGTCCCGCCACCAAGCGGCCAGCGGGCCGATACGGGCAAGCCGCGCTTTGGCGGAGAAGCGGTAGTAGGGGATCCGGTCTTCGGGCCGGACGAATCCCCACAGGGCGCTGGCGATCAGCACGCGCTTTCCTGCCCGGCGCCGCGCTGCAGCCGGCAGGCCCGGCAGATCGAGCCTGTCGTAAAGAACGCCGGCGTAGACCTCAGCGGCAGGGGCGGCTGGCGCTTGGCGCAGGCCGGCATCGACCGCCACCTCCTCGGCCTGCCCGGCTGAGATTCCGAGCGCCTTGACCGCCCGCCCGACCGAGATCCCGCCGAGGCGCTCGAGCCCGTCGAGCAACGCCGCTCGCTTCTCGCCCAGCTCCACGGCGAAGGCCAGCGAGTCGAGGGCGACCGGCTCACCGCCCTCGGGCTTGGCCTTCCCCTCCGAGGGCGGCAACAGGATCCGCATCGCCCCGCGTCAGCCGATCGGCTCGCCCGCGAGCACGGCCTCACGTCCCGCCAGCTCCTCGCCCCCCGGGCTGACCGCCGCCTCGACCGCCTCGGTGCTGAGCGTGTCGCGCTTGGCCCGGATCGCGGTGGCGCCGATCACGGCGCCGATCGCCGCGACCACGGCGCAGATGCTCATCGCGTGGCCGAGGGCGTCGACGAACTGCTGCGGGCTTGCTTCGGAGAAGTTGGCGCCGACCGAGCCCTGGAAGATCGCGCCGGTGACGGCGACCCCGAGGCTGCCGCCGATCATCCGGAACATCGAGAGCACGCCCGAGGCGATCCCGGCCTTCTCGACCGCGACTGCGTTCATCGCCGCGCTGGTCATCGGCGACATGGTCAGGGCGATGCCGATGCCGAGCAGCATGAAGCCGGGCAGCAGGTCGAAGTAGGTGGAATCGACCGCGATGCTGCTGAAGCTGTACAGCGAGGCGGCAACGATGCCGAGACCGGCGGCAATCAGCCAGCGCGGGCCGAAACGGTCCGCCAACCTGCCGGCCACCGGCGCCACGCCGACGATCATCAGGGTCGAGGGCAGGAACCTGATCCCCGCCTCCAGCGGCGAGTAGCGCAGGATGTCCTGCATGTAGAGGGCGAGGAAGAAGAAGACGCCAAGCATTGAGAAGGAGACGATCAGGGCGACGACGACGGCGCCGAGGAAGTTCCTGTCCGAGAAGAAGCGGAATTCGACCATCGGTACCTTGACCCGCAGCTCGACCGCAACGAATGCGGCCAGGCCGACAGCGGCACCGATCAACAGGGCGATGATCTCGGTCGAGCCCCAGCCCCATTCATTGCCCTCGACCAGGGCGAGGATCAGCGCCGTGAGGGCGCCGGTGAGCAGGGCAACTCCGGCGTAGTCGACCTCGCGGCCAACGGTGTTGTCGCGCGACTCGCGCACGGCGAACAGCGCAGCAGTGACGGCGCCGATCGCAACCGGGATGTTGAGATAGAAGATCGCCCGCCAGCTGACGTGCTCGGTGAGGAAGCCGCCCACCACCGGACCGACCGCGAGGGCAAGGGCGGAAACGCCCGCCCACGTCCCCATCGCCTTGCCGCGCTCGCTGGCGAGAAAGGCGTCGGTGATGATCGAGAGCGTCGCCGGCATCATCAGGGCTGCGCCGACGCCCTGCACAACCCGGCTGATCACCAGGTCGGTCGAGCTGACAGCAAGGCCGGCCGTCGCCGAGGAGAGGGCGAAGATGATCACGCCGAAGAGGAACATTCGGCGGCGGCCGAAGATGTCGCCGAGCCGCCCGCCCGTCGCCAGCAGCACCGCGAAGGAGAGCGTGTAGCCGTTGATCGTCCACTCGAGGCCGGAGATCGAGGCGTGCAGGTCGCGCTGGATCGAGGGCAGGGCGACGTTGACCACCGTGTTGTCGAGCATGATCATGAACAGCGCGAAGCACATCGCTCCGAGCGTCCACCACTTGCGGTTTTCGTCGGTGATCAGGTGGCTGTAACGAGTCAAGCTGGTCCCTCCTTCATGTGTTCGAAAGTCTCGGCGATGTCCTGCCGGTCCATCAGCGCGTCGACGGCGGCGTCGAGCTTGCGTCGCTGCGCGGCCGTGAGGCTGGCGGCAAATGCCTCGGCGCCGGCCTGGCGGACGACGAGGAGCGTGTCGACGAGCTGCTTGCCCTTGGCGGTAATCGCGATCCGCTTCACCCGCCGGTCCTCGGGATCCTCGACCCGGGTGGCGAGTCGCTTCTTGACTAGGCCATCAACCGCCCGGCTCATCGAGGGAACCGAGACACCGAGCACCTCGGCGAGGTCGCTGACCTGCCGGGTCTCCGTCGCCTCCCCCAGACCACCGAGCTCGAGCAGGGCCTTGCACTGCGTCATCGAGAGCCCACTCTCCTCGATCACCCGCAGCATGTTGCCGCGGTCATAGAGGAAGAGGTGGCGCAGCAGGGCGGTGACCCGCGCCGCGGTCTCCTGCTCCGCAACGCTTACCTCGGGAACACCGACCTTCTCAGCTATCGCAGCAATGTCGCTCGCGTTCATGCGAACAATAGTTGCATATCTGCAACTATTTCTGGATAGAAATAGTTGCTCTTGTGATGAGAATCACAGAGCGGGGTGGTCCTCCCCGCGGTAGGGCCCCGGCTTGGCGCGCTGCTCGCCACCGGGGAAGGCCAGGCGCAGGATCGTCCGCTGCACCATGCCGAGCTGCTGGGCGAAGGGGCCGCTGTTGTAGGGCAAGCCATAGCGCTCACAGACCTGCTTTACCTGGGGTGCGATCTCGGCGTAGCGGGTGCTGGGCAGGTCGGGAAAGAGGTGATGCTCGACCTGGTAGCCGAGGTTGCCGCTGGCGACGTGGAAGAGCGGACTGCCCTCGATGTTTGCGGCGCCGGTGAGCTGGCGCACATACCAACCGCCGCGGCTCTCGTTCTCCACTTCTGAGGGCTTGAAGGTGTAGGTCTGGTCAGGGAAGTGGCCGCAAAAGATGATCGCGTAGGACCAGACGTTGCGGGCGATGTTGGCACTGGCATCGCCGGCCGCCGCCGCGCGAAAGGATTCGCCGCCGCCGCCAAGGGCCCGCTTCAGGACCCCCGCCAACCCGCCGCGCCGCCGTCCACCCCGCCGGGCGTCGAGGGCGGCATCGAAGGCGGTCGTCGCCAGCCCGCTCAGTAGCGGCCAGGCGATGTAGTCCTTTACCACCTGGCTCTTCGCCTTCTCGCGGATGCCGGCCAGCTCGCGCTTGACCTGCGCCTTGGACTTCTTACCCGTGCGGATCGCCTCGAAGTCGAGATCGTGGAGTGCTACCCCCCACTCGAAGAACGACATCAGCAACAGGTTGTAGAACGGCTGCAGGAGGTAGACCGGGTGCCACTTCTGCTGCGGGTCGATCCGCATGATCTCGTAGCCAAGGTCCTTGTCCTTGCCGAGGATGTTGGTGAAGGTGTGGTGGACGTAGTTGTGGGAGTGCTTCCAGGCCTCCGAGGTCGAAGCGGTATCCCAATCCCAGGTCGAGGAGTTGATCTGGGGGTCGTTCATCCAGTCCCACTGACCGTGCAGGACGTTGTGGCCGATCTCCATGTTCTCGAGGATCTTCGCCATCGAGAGCGCGGCCGTGCCGGCGATCTGGGCGGGGCGGTAGCGAGCCGCGAGCAGCAGCACCCGGCCCATCACCGCGAGCCGGCGCTGCATCGCGATCATGCTCTCTATGTAGCGGCGGTCGCGTTCGCCGAGGTCGGCGAAGACCCGGTCGCGGATCTCGTCGAGCTCGTCGGCGAGCTGGTCCAGCTGGTCGGCCGAAAGGTGCGCGAGCGGGCTCGCAACCTCAGCAGTCGTTGCGTTCATCGTTTCCCTTTCGTAGGTCTCAAAGTGCGATCTCAATCGATCCTTCGGGGGCGTTGACGCAGGTGCGAATCATCTCCCCCTCGCTGCCGTGCACCTGCCCGGTGCGCAGGTCGCGCACCTCTCCCTTGCAGAGCCTGCCGACGCAGGTATGACAGATACCCATCCGGCAGCCGAAGGGGAGTGTGGCGCCCGCCTCCTCGCCGCCTACCAGGATCGGCGTACCGCTGTCACAGCGGGCCTCGACCCCGCTTTTGGCAAAGCGCACGACGCCGCCCTCGCCCTCGCCGGGCTCACCGCCGATCAGCGGCTGGAAGCGCTCCATATGGAGCAGCTGGGGGTCTCCATCCCGCTCCCAGCGCTCGACCATCGCGTCGAGCATCGCCGCCGGGCCGGAGAGGAAGGCGTGGCGCTCGCGCCAGTCGGGACAGAGCTCATCGAGATCCTCGGCCGCCACCCGACCCTGCTCACCGGTGATCCGCAGGCGCAGGTCATAGCCCTCGTGAGCGTTCTCGATCTCGCCCAGGAGCTCGGCGAAGATCACCGCATCGGCCGTGCGAGCCGAGTGGAGGTGGACCACGTCGCCGACCGAGTCGCTGCGGTGCAGGCTGCGCAGCATGCTCATGATCGGCGTGATCCCGCTGCCGGCGCTGATCATCAGCAGCTTCCGCGGCGCTGGGTCGGGAAGCACGAAGGTGCCTTCGACGCCGCCGAGCCGAACCACGTCCCCCGGCCTGGCACCGTGCACGAAGTAGGGCGAGACCTTGCCGGTGTCGACCAGCTTCGGCGTGATGCTGATGCAGCCGTCGGGCCGCCCCGGCTCCGAGGTCAGCGAGTAGGCGCGCCAGTGGTGAACCCCGTCGACAACGACGCCGATCCGCAGATACTGCCCCGGCTGGTGCCCCGTCCACTCGAAGCCCGGGCGGATCAGCACCGTGACCGCCTCGGACGTCTCCTTGTCGATCCGCTCGATCCGGCCGCGCAGCTCGCGCGTCGACCAGAGCGGGTTGATCAGTTCCAGGTAGTCGTCGGGGAGCAGTGGAGAGAAGAACGAGCGAACTGCATGCAGCGCCTTGCGGCGTAGCGCCGGTACCTGCGGTGGTGCTCCACGCTCTGCCATTGGTCAATGATTACAGCAATCGGTGTAGAGGTATGTGTGTGAAGGCGCACGCTTCGGCTGCCGCCGCGCCCGCGGCTAATGTCGGCACTACCCGATGTCGACCGATCCCGCTCAGCTCGATCGCGACCACCTCTGGCATCCGTTCACGCAGCAGAAAGGCTGGTGCGACGAAGAGCCGCTGCTGATCGAGCGGGCCGAGGGCTCCTTTCTGATCGACCGCGAGGGAAGGCGCTACATCGACGGCGTCTCCTCGCTCTGGTGCAACGTCCATGGCCACCGCCACGCGGGGATCGATGCGGCGGTGAGCGAACAGCTTGGCAGGGTCGCCCACTCGACCATGCTCGGCCTCTCCCACCCCGGCGGCGCCGAGCTGGCCGCCCGCCTGGTCGACCTGGCGCCCGCGGGTATCTCACGCGTCTTCTACTCCGAGTCGGGCTCAACCGCGGTCGAGATCGCCCTGAAGATGGCCTTCCAGTACCAGCAGCAGCGTGGCGGCCAGCATGCCCGCCGCACCTCCTTCGTCCACCTGCGCGACTCCTACCACGGCGACACGATCGGCTCGGTCTCGGTCGGCGGCATGGACCTCTTCCACTCGACCTACCGGCCGCTGCTGTTCCAAACGCAGTGCGCCGAGCCCGGTGACGCCGCTGACCTCGAGCGGGTGCTGTCAGTGCACGAAGAGGAGATCGCCGCGGTGATCGTCGAGCCGCTAGTCCAGGGCGCCGCCGGCATGCTCACCCACCCTGCCGGCTACCTGAGCGCCGTGCGCAAGCTCTGTGACCGCTTCGGCGTGCTGCTGATCTGCGACGAGGTGGCAACCGGCTTCGGACGCACCGGCACAATGTTCGCCTGCGAGCAGGAGGGCGTCGCGCCCGACCTGCTCTGCCTCGCCAAGGGCCTCACCGGCGGTTACCTGCCGCTTGCCGCCACGCTGGCGACCGAGCGAATCTACGAGGGCTTCCTCGGCGCCCCCCAGGAGTACCGGACTTTCTTCCACGGCCACACCTACACCGGCAACCCGCTTGCCTGCGCCGCCGCCCTGGCCAATCTCGACGCCTTCGAGAGCGAGCGCACGCTGGAGCGGCTGCAGCCGAAGATCGAGCTGCTCGAAGAGCTTCTGAGCCACGTCGGGGCGATGCCGGAGGTGGCCGAGGTGCGCAGCCGCGGCTTCATGGTCGGCATCGACCTCGGTGAGCACGATCCGGCCCTGCGCATCGGGCACCAGGTCACCGTCGAGGCCCGCGAGCGCGGCGCGATCATCCGCCCGCTCAGCGACGTCGTCGTCCTTATGCCCCCCCTCTCGATATCGGAGGCTGACCTGAGCAAGCTGGTCGAAATCACAGCGGAATCGATTGAGGCTGCCAGCGCTTCGGCTGGCCTAGAGTCCACGCCGCTTGCCCAAGCGGCCTAAGCAAAACTCTGTGACAGAACGCAGCTCTGCTCGTAGTAAGGGCGTGAGCGAGGCAACTCTTTCAGCCCCGATTGAGACCCCTCAAGGGTCCGGCCTCGACTTCGAGCGGCTCTACCAATCGAGCCGGGACGACGTCTATGCCTACGCTGCCGGCCTGCTGCGTGACCGCTCAGCTGCCGAGGACGTCACCTCGGCAGCCTTCGAGCGCGCTTATCGCAAGCGTTCCCGCTTCAACCCCCGCAAGGGGAGCCCGCGCGCCTGGCTTTTTGGGATCGCCCGCAACGCTGCGCTCGACGAGCTGCGGCGGCGCGGGCGCCAGGCGGAGCTGAGCAGCGAGCCGATCGACGCCGCGAGTCCCTTCTTCCTCGAAGAGGCCGACCGGAGCGAGCTGCGGGTGCTTCTGACCGAGGCCCTCGGCCTGCTCGAGGGGCGCGAGCGCGAGCTGATCGCGCTCAAGTTCTTTGCCGGTCTCAGCAACGGCGAGATCGCCCGCGTGCTCGGCACGAGCGAGTCGAACGCCGGCACCAAGCTTCACAGAACCGTGACCAAACTGAGGGAGGCCTGCGATGGAGCGCTCTAGAGAACACGACGACATCGCCGTGGCCCTGGCCGAGGCGCGCCCCGCGCCCCTCGCCGACTTCACCGCGGAGCTGGACGAATTGGTGGCGAGCGGTTTTCAACGGGGGCCACGCGGCGCGGGTGGCCCACTGGCGACTCTGAGGGATCGCTTGCGCGGGCTCTCGCCGCAGCGCTTCCTCCTCGCCAGCGGCGGAACCGCCCTGGCGGCGATCGCGATCGCGACGGTCGTGGTCGCCAGTATCAACTCGGCCACCACGCGGGAAACAATCGCACGGCACGATGAGACCCACTTCAGTGAGATGCCCGCGACTCGCGGCGGCGTGGTCAGGTCAAGCCCATCCGCCGGCCGGGAATCCGGCACCCAGGAAGGCTCTTCCGGCGTTCAAAACTCAACGCAGGCACCCAAAGCCAGCGACAGCCAGCTCCAGGGCGCCTTGAGCGAACTACATGGTCGGAACGCCAGCGCCAATCCAGTTCCCTCCAGCCGCAGCCTTCGCCACCGCGACATCGAGCGCTCGGCCGAGATCGGCCTCCTCGCCGACCCGGCGGACGTCGCCGAAGACTCCGCCCAAGTCTTCAGCGCCGTTCACGACGCCCGCGGAATCGTCCTCCACTCGACCACCACGGCAGGCCGCAATGCGGGAGCCCACTTCGACCTGCTGATCCCCAGCGCCAAGCTCGGCGACGCGCTCGCCGCCTTCTCCGCGATCGACGAGGTGCGCACGCGGCACGAGGCGACGACCGACATCACGGCGCCGACGGTCGGGCTGGAGGAACTGCTGCGTGACTCCCGGGCGAAGGTCGACGGCCTTCTCTCCCAGTTGGCCGCGACCGAAACAGAATCCGAGCGGGAAGCGGTCGAAATCGGCCTGCGTCACGAGCGCCATCACGCCGCTGTCCTGCACGCCCGCTTGGACAAGCTGCACCACCGCGCCGACTACTCGCGCGTTTCACTCCGAATCGAAAGCAGCGCCTCCGCAGCTGACTCCGCCGGCGGCAGCTGGGGGGTCGACGACGCCTTCCACGACGCCGGTCACATTCTCGGCATCGCCGCCGGCGTGACCCTGATCGCCCTGGCCGTCATCGCACCGCTCGCCCTGATCCTCCTGCTCGCCTGGCTCGCCCACCACCTATGGCTGCGAGCCCGCCGCGAGCGAGCACTCGACGCGTAGCCGACATTGACCACACCCCACTGGGGTGAATGTCGGATGCGCGGCGATATGGTGGCTCGATGGACGAGAGAGAGCGCGGACCGGCGGAGGCGCCGAACCTGGGAGAGCCCTCCGAGCCACGGCCGGCCGCCTCGATCGTGCTGCTGCGGCGCGGTGGCAAGCACCAGGATCGCGCCCTCGAGGTGCTGCTGCTGAAGCGCACCGAGCGGGCCAAGTTCATGCCCAACGTCTGGGTCTTTCCCGGCGGCGCGGTCGACGACAGCGACGGGGAAGACGAAGCGCGCTTCAAAGCCTGCGCGGTGCGCGAGCTCGAGGAGGAGTCGGGGATCGCCCTGCCCGAGGGCGAGGAGCTGGTGCTGTTCTCGCGCTGGATCACGCCCGAGGTCGTCTCCCGCCGCTTCGACGCCTGGTTCTTCCTCGCTCTGGCGCCGGCCCACTCACCGCCACGTCCCGACGGGGTCGAGACCACCGACGCCGGCTGGTTCGAGCCCGCCGGGGCATTGGAGGCGCAAGCCGCCGGCGAGATCGCCCTCGCCTTCCCCACGATCAAGCAGCTCGAATCGCTGCTGCCCTTCGGCAGCTCCGACGAGGCGCTTGCCCATCACCGCGAACAAACCATCGAGCCAATCTTGCCCAAGGTGATCGGCACCATGGAGGACAACCGGGTCGTCCTCCCCGGCGATCCGGACTACCCAGCCTGAGCCTCAGAACTGGCGCGAGCTGCTTGCCGTCACGCTCGTCGTCGAGCAGGCGTTTTCGGCGAGGTCCTTGGCCGAGGAAGATGGCTTCCAGACCGGCGCGCGGCTGTTGTTGTCGTCTTCGAGGCTGCTCGACGAGCCGGGCGTTCCGAGCGTAAGCACGATCGAGTTGCCGCTCAGCACCAGGGTCGAGCCGGTGAAGCTGACGGTTTTGGAGACGTAGTTGCCCTTTAGTTCGACCGAGCCGAGAGCCGCGCCGGCCACTTCCAAGCGGTCGTTGTTCGAGGACTGGGTGATCGTGACACTGACCGTCGTCGGCGCGCTTCCACTCCATCCGGAGACGATCGAGCTCGCCTGCGGGGGGCCGCTGTAGGTGAACGTGGCCGTGTCGCCTTTCTCCGGCAGGCCGTCGTTGCCGCCGCTGACGTTGCCGGTGTCGAAGGCGGCGCCGGAGAACAAGGCCAGGGCCATGACCGAAAAGCTCTCGCTCGCGCTATTGCCCGCTTTGTCGGCGAGCGCGAGCGAGTAGCCCTTGCTTCCGGTCGTCAGCGTGCCGGCCGTGAGCTGAGCGCTGCGGAAGTTGTAGGTGACACCGCCGACCGGGTAGGAGCCGGCAACGAGCGAGACCGCCGTCTGCCCGGAGGTGAGCGAGGAGACATCGGCTTTGACCGTGGCGATGCCACTGGCCGGGCTGCCGGAATCGGCGACCTTGGCGTAGACGTAGTAGGTCCCTTTGGATTTGAGGTAGCCGGGGGTTCCGCCGCTGGTAGGCGCGATCAGGCTGGCTTCGGCGTTGGGCGCGGTCCAGTCGGCGATCGCGCTGATCGTCTGCGGGTTCTGCTCGGTGTCGCTGAAGCTCGCAGCCGAAAAACCCACCGCGAGCACGCAGGCGGCAAGCGAGATCAGCGAGAGCGCAATCTGGGCACGGAACCTCATCAGACGCCGCTCCAGGAGACGCCGCTCCACTGGAAGGTGAGCGAGCTCGAGGTTCCTTGCAGCGCCGCCTCATTGGCGGCTGACGACCAGGACAGGGTGAGCCTGTATTCGCGTTTCTCGTCGACAGCGAAATTGCCGAGGCTGACACCGGTGAAGGCGCCGAGCTTGCCGCTCCACTTCTGGGTCGTCACTCCGCCCGTGATGTCCTCGAGCTTGAAATCGATGACTGCGGCGAGAGCGGTTCCGCTGAGGCCGGTTGCGTTCAGGGACACCGTGCCGGTCACGTCCCCTTCGTTGCCGATGGTGATCGTGCCGCTGCGGCTTTCGCCCGGCTTCATTGCCGTCGCCGAGACGACCGCCTGGTTCGGTTTGGTCGAGCTGAGCTGCACGCTGCCGGCCACGAACGAGGCTTTGTTGGCGCTCTTCGAGGTAAAGCTGGCGCCGCTGAACATCGCCGAGCCGAGCGCCAGGGCAACCAGTGCCAGGGAGGCGAGCAACAGCCAGTGGCGCGAGTGAAGAAGCAGCCTCAGTCGGTCCATTGCGGAGTCACCGGACCCGATTCGGCTTGTCTTCGCCGGGCCTCCTCACCGGCGTCCCGCCAGATCCCGGCCAGCATCAGCAGCGCGACCAGGACCGCGGGAACACCGATCGCCAGCATGCGCACGGTTGGGATCGAGAGCGCCGCCAGCGCGTAGCCGACGTAAGGGACCGAGAAGGCGACCTCGGCCTGGTCGGGCTTGTCGAGCGTGAAGGTCCAGGGATCGGCCGTTTCGTTGGCGTCGCCCTTGGTGCGGAAGACCCGTTCCCCTTGGGCGTTGTCCTCGATGTGGAAGATGCGATGGGTGACGAACTTCTCCGAGGAGGCGCCCGGCGGCGGCTCGTAAGTGATCGCGTCGCCGACCTTGAGGTCGCTCACCGGCACTTCCTTGTCGAAGACGATCGAGCCGCGGTCGTAGGTGCCGGTCATCGAGCCGCTGACGATCACGTAGCGCTGGAATCCCAGCGCCGCCGGGATCAGCAGGATCGCCGCAAGGGCGACGCAGATGACCGTCGCCAGGGCCCCGACCCAGCGCAATGCCTGCCGGGCACGACTCGGAGACTCACCCATCCGCCCCGCCTCCAGCAGAAGAGGCAACGGAAAGACCGAAACCGGCAACCATGCCGGCCCCGGCCTCCCGTTGGGGGATAACCGCTATGAAACGGCATCCCACTGATAGCCGACGCTCATCGACGACCCCTTGTAGGCGTTGTCCCCAGTCGTCGCAGACGCTGGAGTTCCACCGTCGGGGAACGCGATCGTGAACTTGTAGGTGCGGGCTTCGCTGGCGGCAAATTTGCCGAGCGATTGCGCGCCCATCGCGCCGACCTTGCCCGAGTACACGGTTACCGGCGACGCTTCTTTGGTCACGTCTTCCACTTTCAGATCGAGCAGGCCCGACAGCTGGCCGCCATTGGCGCCCGCCGTGTCGGTGAGACTCGTCTTCGAGAGGGTGAACGTGCCAGCGACGTCTCCGGTGTTTTTGATTACCACCGTGCCGTTGGTTGAGGTCCCGGGCACCATCGTTGCGGCGGTTAGAACCGCGGCGCCTTCCTTGGAGTTGGACTGCGCCAGGTTGCCTGCGCTGAACGTGTTGCTCGGGTTTGCGGACTTCGAGGTGAAGCTCGCGCCAGATCCAACGACCGCGCCAACGGCCAGCAGCGCAACAAGCAGCGCTCCAAGCAGATGGCGGGGACTCGAGAGGATCACGGAAATACGAGACATAAGTGCCTCCTTCGGGGCTCGATTTTTGGGCTCCGAAAGCGGCAGCCGAGCTGCCTCGGCTTACGCCGAGGCCTCTAGCTTTGCGTCCCCGCCTTGCGACGGGTTTGCCTTGAATCGCTTCCATGCACCCAAGGCATCGACCGCTCAGACGAAAAGCTGAGCCCCAGGCACGAATTCTACGTAGAACCCCGTAACGGGCACCGAAGGGGGTTCTAGGAGGCGTTCCAGGCGAAGCCGGCGCTGGTCGCCGAGCCCGCCACCCCGTTGCCGACGCCCGCCGGCAGTGAAACCGTGAAGCGGTAGATGTGCTGCGCGCCGGCTGCGAAGCCACCGAGGGCGAGGCGCGGCATCGAGGCAAGCGAGCCGCTGTAGAGAGCCTTGCCGGAGCCGACCGCGTCAATCTCGAGCCGAAGGGCGCTGGAAAGCGCCACGCCACCCGAACCGACCCGGTCAGCAACCCGGCCAGTGAGGCTGAAAGTGCTCGCCGAACCGGGGTTTACAACGCGGATCGTGGCCGTGCGGCTCTGCCCCGGAACGAGACCCGAAACCGAGAGCTGAGCGGTGCCGCTCGCATCCGGCGCCAGCAGGGAGCCCGAGGAAAAGACCTGCGCCGGATTGGTCCCGGCGCCTTGGGCTCCGCTGCCGAAGGCGACGGGCAGCGCCACCGCGAGGATGCCAGCGGCGACCAGCAACGAAAGCAGCGAGCGAAACAGCCGCCCCGCCCCGATGCCGTCGACCCGGACGGCGATTGGTGCGGAGATTGTCCCGGCGAGTGCGCTCACGCTCTTCCATCGACGCCCTGGACGAACCCGCGACCCCCGCTGGACCCATGTTCCACTGGACGTTTGTTCTAGTCGACGGCCTCTGCCCGCTATAGATCAGGAAATTGCTGCAAACCAGCGTGCCAGGGGCCGGGCGGATAGGTGTGGATGCCGCTCTCTTCCATCTCCGCCTGCAATCGCTTGAAGAGCTGGCCGGCGTTTTTCAGCACGGCTTTCAGCTCTGCCTCACTGCGCTCGGCCAGGTGCCAGAGAAACCAGAGCTGGCGATCGTTGATGCCGAAGTCGACCTCGCCCTGCATCGTCGTCGTCCAGGCGAGGAAGCCGGGGCTGAAAAGCTCGCGCAGGGCGACCGGGTCGTACTCGCTGGGCACGGTGGCGATGAAGCGCTTGTTGAAGTCGATCGACTCGAATTCGACTTTGCGAGTGAAGCGTTGGGTGACGACCTCGTGGCCCTCGATCGACTCGACGTTGAAGGCGGGCACGACTTTGGCCAGATCAGGCATATGGGCCTTGGCAAGGATCGCGGTCGGCAGCACCGCCTTGCTGAAGAGGCCGCCGATTTCCTTCTCGTCAGCGTCACAGCACGAGCCCCAGAATCCCTCGGCCAATTGTCCCGTCAGTCGGTTGGTCCCACCGACGCAGAGTGCCACCGGCGCGTCTTTGGGATTGATCCCCCCCACCGGCTCGTAGGTGAGCTCGTGCCGCGCCCCGTACTTGGCAACGGTCTCGGCCCACTCCTGCGCTTCCTGCTTCGCGCTCATCGCTCCGCGATCCTACGCGCCGCCCCACCCGCCCAAATCGAACTGCATCAAATTCTCGGCCTAGGAGGTAGAGAATTTGATGCAGTTGGCCGGCGGGCCAAGTAGCATGCGCTCTATGACTATCGCCCTCATCGTGGTGGTCGCGATCATCGTCATCGCGGTCCTCTACTACATCGCCAAGCGCAACTCGATCATCTCCTCGCGCAACCGGGTCGACGAGTCATGGAGCGGAATCGACGTACAGCTGAAGCGCCGTCACGACCTCGTGCCGAACCTGGTCGAGACGGTCAAGGGCTACGCCGAGCACGAGAGCCAAACCTTCGAGAAGACCACCCAGGCGCGGGCCGAGGCAATGGCCGCCAAAGGCGTCGAGGAAACCGCCAAAGCAGAGCAGAAACTGACCCAGGCGCTGGCCGACGTCAAGGTTGTGGCGGAGAACTACCCGACGCTGCGCGCCACCGAGAATTTCCAGCAGCTGAGCCGCAACCTGTCGGAGCTCGAGGACGAGATCCAGGCTTCGCGGCGGATCTACAACTCCAACGTGCAGTCCTACAACACCGACATCGAACAGTTCCCGGGCTCGATCATCGCCAACCAAGGCGGCTTCACCAAACGGGAGTACTTCGAGATCGAGGACGCTGCCGACCGCGAGCCGGTTTCGGTCAACTTCAGCAAAGACTGAGCCCCTTTAAGCTTTCCGCATGACCACTGCAACGGAAGCGAAGCTCTGGATCTGCGAGAGCTGTGGGTTCATCTACGACCCGGCAATCGGCGACCCGGACGGCGGTATCCCGCCGGGAACGGCGTTTGAGGACATCCCCAAAGACTGGTTCTGCCCGGTCTGTGGTGCCCGGACCTCGGACTTCCGCCTCTTGGAGCCCGGCGAGGCCTAGGCCCGCAAGGGGTCAGCTTGAAGCACGATTTCGACTGGGTGGTGGTGGGCTCCGGCTTCGGGGGGTCCGTCTCGGCCCTTCGTCTCGCCGAAAAGGGCTACTCGGTCGCCGTGCTGGAGTGCGGCAGCCGCTTCCGCGACGAGGACTTCGCCGAGTCCAACCTGCGCAGCCCCCGCCGCTACTTCTGGTTTCCGCGCTTTGGCATGCGCGGGGTAATGCGGATGACCTTCTTCAAGGACGTCTTCATCGTCTCCGGCAGCGGCGTCGGCGGCGGCAGCCTCGGCTACGCCAACACGCTCTACCGGGCGCGACCGGCCTTCTTCAACGATCCGCAGTGGGCTGACCTCAGCAACAACTGGGAGCTCGAGCTGGCGCCCCACTACGACACCGCCGAGCGCATGCTCGGGGTCGTCGAATATGAAGGCATCGGGCCGGCCGACAAGCTGCTGCAGGAATACGGCGAGGAGATCGGCGTCGGCGAGACCTTCACCAACACCCGCGTCGGCGTCTTCTTCGACCAGCCCGGGGTCGAGGTGCCAGACCCGTTCTTCGGCGGTGAGGGACCGGACCGGACCGGCTGCATGCGCTGCGGCAGCTGCATGGTCGGCTGCCGCCACGGCGCCAAGAACACGCTGATGAAGAACTACCTCTGGTTCGCCGAGAAGCTAGGGGTCCAGATCCAACCCGAACGGCAGGTAACCGAGATCCGCCCGCTCGGCGCCGCCGACGGCTCTGACGGCTACACGATCAGCAGCGAACGCTCGGGCTCCTGGCTGCGCAGGAAGCGACGCACGATAACCGCCCGCGGCGTGATCGTCGCCGCCGGCGCCCTCGGCACCAACAACCTGCTCGCCAACTGCCGCCACAGCGGCGCCCTGCCACGGGTCTCGGAGCGGCTCGGTGACCTCGTCCGCACCAACTCGGAGTCGATCCAGGCGGTCACCGCCCCTGACGACGAGCGCGACTTCAGCCGCTCGGTGGCGATCACCTCAAGCATCTACCCCGATCCCGACACCCACATCGAGGTCGTCACCTACGGCCAGGGCGGCGACGCCATGTCCGGCACCTTCACCGCGATGACCGGACCGGGAACCAAACTGAGCCGGCCGATCAAGTGGCTGGCGGCGATCCTGCGCCACCCACTTCGCACCGGGCGGATGCTGATCCCCCACCGCTGGTCCCAGCGCACCGTGATCCTGTTGGTGATGCAGACCGTTGATGCCGCGATGCACTTCCGCCCCAAGCGCAAGATCTTCGGCGGCGGCGTCAGGCTGCAGACCGAACAGGACGCGGGGAGGCCCAACCCGACCTATATCCCGGCGGCAGAGAAGGTCGCGCGCTGGTTCGAGAAGCGCACCGGCGGCGTCGCCCAGAGCGCGGTCACCGAGTCGGTGCGCAACATCCCCTCCACGGCCCACATCCTTGGCGGCGCCGTGGTCGGCACCGACCCGCAGAGCGGCGTCGTCGACTCAAGCAACCATGTCTTCGGCTACGAGAACCTGCTGGTCACCGACGGGGCGGCGATCCCCGCCAACCCCGGCGTCAACCCGAGCCTGACGATCACCGCCAAGGCCGAGCACGCGATGAGCCTGATCCCGCCGAAGGACGGGGCGGAGCCGGGCCATCTGCCCAAGGCTGCCAGGCCGGCGGGCGTCGGGGGTGGGGTCCCCGGGCCGGCTTCGCCGGGAGTTCCCGGGGACCCCACCCCCGACGCCGTGACGTTGCCGCCACCGGGATAGGCCTTGCTTAGCCGGCTTCGGCGAGACGTTGCGCGACGAAGCTCCAATTCACGACGTTCCAGAAGGCGTCGATGTAGTCCGGGCGCTTGTTCTGGTACTTGAGGTAGTAGGCGTGCTCCCAGACGTCACAGCCGAGCAGCGGCACGCTGCCGTCGGAGAGCGGCGAGTCCTGGTTCGGCGTCGAGACGACGGCGAGGCCCGAACTGTCCTTGACCAGCCAGGCCCAGCCGGAGCCAAAGCGCGCGATGCCGGCGTTTTTGAACTCGTCCTTGAAGGACTCAAGGGAGCCGAAGGTCTCGCCGATCGCCGAACCGAGATCCCCACCGGGCTCGCCGCCGCCGTCGGGGCTAAGCATCTGCCAGAAGAGGCTGTGGTTGTAGTGGCCGCCGGCGTTGTTACGAACCGGCCCCTGCTTATCGCCGGGCAGGCTGGAGAGATTACGCAGCACGTCCTCGACGTCACGGTCGGCCCAATCGGTCCCCTCCAAAGCCGCATTGGCTTTGTCGACGTAAGCCTGGTGGTGCTTGTCGTGATGGACGCGCATCGTCGCCTCGTCGATATGGGGCTCGAGCGCGTCATATGCATAGGGAAGGTCGGGAACCGAAAAGGCCATCTGGCGTCTCCTTTTGTCGATATTCGAAGTCCGGGGGGAGCCTAACGCCGCCAAGCTTCCGGTACCCATCAGCCGCTCGGGCCACACTTCGCAAAGGCATCCACGCTGGCCCTGCTAGCGTGGGTTACAGAGCGGTCGCACGGCCTCAGTGGAGGCTCGAGGGCGGCAAGATCGATGATCGGAGCCAACCGCCTCGGCTCCATCGCGACGACAGCCATGCGCAATCCAGACGACAGCGATTCCGCCAACCTCTCCCCCGGCACGAGCGAGCGCCTGGCCGGCGAACGCGAGCTTTGGCAGCGCTTCACCGAAGATCGCGACCCAGCGATCCGAGAGGAGCTGGTGCGCCGCAACCTGCCGTTCGCGAAGCGGCTGGCGCTGCGCTATCGCGGCGCCAGCGAGTCCTTCGACGATTTGCTCCAGGTGGCAAACCTCGGCCTGCTCAACGCCGTTGACCGCTTCGATCCCGAGCGCGGCATCCCCTTCACCGCCTTCGCCTCGCCGACGATCCTCGGCGAGCTCAAGCGCCACTTCCGCGACCGGGTCTGGACTGTGCGTGTTCCGCGCGGCCTACACGACCGCATGGCCGAAGTCGACAAGGCGATCACCGAGCTGACCAAGCAGCTGCAGCGCTCGCCCTCAGTGGGAGAGATCGCCGAGCGGCTGGGGGTCGAGCAGACCGACGTGCTCGAGGTGCTTGAGGCAAACCACAACCGCCGCCCGCTCTCGCTCGACCGCCCCGCCGGCGGCGACGACTCAGACGAGGCGCCGCCCTCGGAATGGGTCGGCGAAGAGGACGAGCGCTTCGAGCTGGTCGAGGGGCGCATCGCCCTCGACGCCGCCCTCCCCTACCTGGAGGAGCGTGAGCGAGTCGTACTGCGCCTGCGCTTCGTCGACGACATGACCCAATCGCAGATCGCCGAGCGCATCGGCCATTCCCAGATGCACGTCTCACGCATCCTGCGCCGGGCGCTGGTCCGCATCCGCGAGCAAATCGAGCAGGAACGGGGGCTCGACCCGGCACCGCCGGATCATGGCGAAGACGGTTAGGCGGCAGCGGTGAAGCGCACGATTAGGTAATCGCCGTCGTCGGACTTGTCAATCTCGAGCTCATCGGCAAGCGCCTCAAGCGAACCACCGAGATCGGGGACCGTCAGTTCCTCACGAATCTCGCTCGCAGCGCCTTTTTCCATTGGCCCGAGGCGCAGCTCCAGCCCACCGTCGCTCTCGCCCAGCCCAAGCCGCACGCAACCATCGGCGAAGCGGCCCGGGGCCGCCGCGGCGATAGCGTCGGTGACGAGCACGGCATCGGAGACGCGGTCGACCGAGAGATCGCGGCGAGCGGCGAGCGCACCCACCAGACGAGCCAGCACCGGTTCGAGCAACTCGGAGCTACCGACCGTAATCTCGGTTCCAGCGATCTCGGGAACCAGTTTGCTCTCGGCAGGCCCGCCACCATTGGTCCCGCCGCCGCGAAGCGGCAGCCGCATCATCACCTCGGTACCGCGGTCGAGGCCGCCGGAAATGCTGAAGCTGCTGGAGAGAGCGGCGATCAACGAGAGGCCCAGTTTGAGGCTGGAGCGCTCTGAGTCAGCTTGTGGGCTGATCCCGGCGCCGCTGTCGCTGACTATTACGGTCAAACCCTCGCTGTCTGGCTCCGCGTCGACCAGCAATGGACCGGCTTCGTCGGCGGGGTAGGCGTGGACCACGACGTTCATCGAAGCCTCGGTAACGACCGTCTTCAAATCGGCGACCCCGGCTTCATCCATACCCATCTGCTCGGCCATGCCGGCGAGCGCATGGCGGACCACCGCTACGTTCTCCGCCCTGGCGGGGAGCCTCATCTGAAGCCCTTTTGGCTTCTCGCGGGTGGTGGAGCCGTTTGCCATCTAGCTTGATCCCCGCTGGGGAGCCTGTTCCCCGCGGACTGCGAGCATAACCGTCTCGCTGTGGCCATTCCGCTACCCGAGCCGGGATGGCGCAAACCGCAAGAGCAACATCACCCGTCCGTTTTCCTCCTACCGACCAGGGGTAGCTCAAACACGCAATGGCCTCGGATTGCCGCCACGTGCACGGAATCGGCCTCGCCCTGCTGATCGCGGCGGCTGTTCTGGCGCTGGAGGTCAGTCCCCCGGTAACGCTGGCGCAGAGGCCGCCCGAGCAGGCTGCCCGCAACGGTGGGCAGCGCGGATACTGGCACCCCCGGCCGACCACCAAGCCCTGGCAATGGCAACTGCAGGGCCGCCTGGACAGCTCGATCGACGTGCCCGTCTTCGACGTCGACGGGTTCGAAACGCCACGCCGGGCGGTGAGCGAGCTGCACCGCCTGCGCAGCAGAGTTATCTGTTATCTGGACGTTGGCAGTTGGGAGAGCTTCCGGCCCGATGCCGATCGCTTTCCCCGCTCAGCTATCGGCAAGCGCTACGAAGGCTTCCCGAACGAGCGCTGGCTCGACGTCCGGCACTTCCGCGATTTCGCCAGACCGCTGGAACGGCGATTTGCGATGTGCGAGCGCAAGGGATTCGACGCGGTTGAGCCGGACAATCTGGCCGGCTGGGAAAATAGAAGCGGCTTCAAGATCAGCCGCGCCGCCCAGCTTCGCTTCAACCGCTGGGTCGCCGCCGAGGTCCATCTACGCGGGATGGCGGTGGCCCTGAAGAACGACGGCCGGCAAGCGCGCAGGCTCGTCGATGATTTCGACTTCGCGATTGTCGAGCAGTGCTTCCAGTTCCATGAATGCGGCTACTACCTGCCCTTCGTTCGGCTCGGCAAGGCCGTCTTCGAGGCCGAGTACGAGCTAAAAGTTGGCCAATATTGCGCGACGGCGCGACGGATCCACTTCAGCGCGATCGGCAAGTCCCCGGACCTCTTCGCCCGGCCCTGGCGCCCCTGCTGATCGATCAGGCGGGAGCACGGGAAAAACTGGCAATCGCCTCTTCGGGGTCGGTGAAGACCTCCCCGCGCACGAACAGGCCCTCCCGCAGGCACCAGATCCAGGCCACCGGCATGTCGCGGATGCCAAGCTCGCGACTTCGCACATAGACCCGTCCGACAACCAGCAGCCGATCATCGCGCCGCTCGACACGGCTGGGGGTGATCAGCAGCTCTTCCCAGATACGTTCGACGTCGGCGAGGTAGTCGCGCAGGCCTTGGGAGCCAGAGTAAGGAGCCTGGCGACCGGCCTCTTCGCCGGTGACGGCGATGAATTCCATCTGCTCGGAGCAGAGCGCGACAATCGTCTCCACGTCGCGCTGGTTGAAGGCATGAAACAGGCGACCGACCAGCGCCTCGTGACTCTCAGCCATCGCCACTCCCGATCGCGGTGGCCACTGCCGCAGCCGCCGACGGTGGCGGCTCGCTCGGCGAACGCGAGATCGCCAGGACGGCGACGTCGTCATCGAGCTGCCCCTCGGTGAAGGAGCGCAGCGCGGCTTCGAGCCGCTGCACGGTGTGCGCTGGATTGGCAGCGGCGGCGAGCTCGGCCCACAGGCGCTCCTCGCCGAATCGACCCTCCGCGCCGCCTGCCTCAACGATTCCATCGGTGATCAAGACCAGCTGCTGGCCCGGCTCGACCGCGCTCTCGCGGATCTCCCACTCGCCATCCGAGAAGGCGCCGAGAACGGCGTCCGCCCCTACCGCCTCGCTTACCTCCGCACCATCGACGAGGAGCGGCGGCGGGTGGCCAGCAACCGCGAGCCGCACCGGCTCCGCCGGATCCTCGCTAAGCGTCAGCGCAGCGATGCTGCAGAGGGAGGTGTCGTGCCGAGCCAGAAGGGCGCGGTTGAGGGCCCGTAGCGCGACCAGTGGGTCATCGGTCAGCTCCACAGCGGTGCGCAGTGTGTAGCGGGCCAGCGCTGTGATCGACGCTGCGCGAGCGCCACGGCCGGTCACATCGCCGATCACCAACATCCAGCCGCCGCCGACGCGGAAGGCGTCATAGAAGTCACCGCCCACTTCGTTCTCGCTGCCCGCGGGCCGGTACATAGCGGCCAGCGACCAGCCGGGGATGTGGGGCAAGGGTGGTGGCAGGAGGCCGTGCTGCAGGGTTTCGGCGATCTCCGCGCGGGCCCCTTCGGCTCGCTCCAGGTCGGCAAAAAGACCGCTGTTATCGAGGGCAAGAGCCACACGACCGGAGAGGACCCAGGCGAAGTGGGCGTCCTCACGGCGATAGCGCCGGCCCGACCAGGCGACGCCGAGCGTCAGCGCTCCCTTCACCTGCCGCCGCGCCTGTAGCGCCACGGTGACTGCCGAGCGCACGCCGATCCCCCGCAAGAACTCGAAGTCATCGTCGTCGTGAGATATCCCCCGCAGGTCCTGATCGGACATCCGCTCGAAGAAGCGCGGCCTCAGCGCCGCCTCGTCCTCTCCGTCGACCATCGGCTCCGGCAGTGAAGGCTCGCGCTCGGCCAGACCGCGTTCGACATTCGCGTCCGCCCCAGGAGCAACCCGCAACGCGGCGCGACGGGGGCGACCTGCCTCAATCACGTCGATCGTGCAGAAGTCGGCGACATCAGGCACGAGGATGTCGCAGATCGCATCGAAGGTCTCCCCCAGCGAACCCGCGGCGTCAGATACGGCCGCGATCTCAGCCAGAACCTGGAAGTGCCACTGCGCCTTCCTACCCCGGGCCAGGGCGATCATCAGCCAGGCGCAAAGCGCCACAAGTGCCACCGCAAGCACCGAAATGATGATCCAGTCCATCGGCCCCCGACTCTACGACGGAATCTCTCGACCGTCCAGCTTGGCCAATAGACGGGACCGCGCTGTCCAATTCGGCGACCGCTACGGCGTTTCGCGCAGCGCCTGTGCGGAGGCACGCGGCACCGTCCCAGCATCGCCGCCGGTCCAAGCGTTGAAGCGGTACCAGGACGGCTTCGCCTCGCGGTCGCCGGTGAGCAGTCCCGCCGAGTCGCAGAACTGACAGGCATTGGCTGCATCGGCCCAGGAGAACCACCAGACACCGCCGATCCGCCACGGAACTCGCTCTTGCGTCAGCATCGCGAAGGCGCGATCGAGTTCGCGGGCCTGTCCGAGGGCCCCGCGCTCCCAGCGAGACTCGTAGCTATCCGATCCCCAGCCAAGCTCGGTCACGTACAGCGGCGTCTGCGCGTCGTTGTGGACCCGCATGATGCGGCGCAGGTTGACGATCTCGGCACGCATAGCGCCTGCATCAGCGACATACGGGTGCAGGGCGACGCCATCGAAAAAGCGCTTGATTGGCCGCGATCGGTACAGGCGCGAGAGGAAGTCTCCCGACTGCACGTTCGGGGGCGTTTGCAGGGGTCGACCGAAGAAACCGCCGATGATCACCGTCGACCCGGGGTCGGCGCGGTGGAGCACGCGACCGGAAATACGAACCAGGTCTGCAAATCGTTCTGGACTGGGACGGTGCGAGAAGGTGACGATGTTCTCCTCGTTCCAGATTTCCCAGCGGCGAATCGGCAGCCGCGGCAGCCCGGGGTTTTCGTACCAGAACTCCCCTCGCGGCCCATAGCGCTCGACCGCCTGACGCAGGAAAGTGACCCACGCCGAGCGCTGCCAGGAACTTTCCACCGGTTCGGCGCTCGGGTAGGGAGACACCCATTCGGGCGTGCCCCAGAGGAAGGGAAACGCCGTGATGCCGTGTTCGGCGGCCAGCGCCACCTGCTTGTCGACTCCACTCCAGTCAGGGTCGAAGCGTTCCGAGGCCTGCGGAACGATGCCTGCCCAGCTGAGCGGAAATCGCACGCTCCTGATCCCAGCCAGCCCCATCAACTCGTAGTCCGTTTCGTCGGTCGCCCCCTGCGGCGAGATCCCGATGAAGCCCGTGGGCGCCAAGCCAACCCACGCCACGGCCACGGATGGACTCAGCGCCAGCAGCGCCACGACAAACGGAATCAGAAGAAGTTTGCGCATGAACTCGAACAAATGACCCGAAAAGCAGGCAAAAGTAGCGCCTCGACCCGCCCCCCGACTACGATCGCGCCATGATCGCATGGATCCAGGCGCGGATCGCGTTGATCGTAACCGTGCTCCTGCTCGCCGCTCCCCTCTACGCATTCGTGCTCGTGCTGGCGTTCGTTGATGGGCACGCGACCATTGCCTACTACGAAGCAGTCGCCCAGATCATCCCCGTGCTGATCCTTGCCCTGGCCATAGAGCTGCGCTATTTCTCTCCAAATCGCCAGCTTCCGGAGCCACTCAAGGCCCGGTTCCAGCACCCAGAGCGAGTCCAGCCAATCGCGACCGCCTACGCCATCTCCACCCTTCTGGCCTTGATCGCGAGTGAGGTCGTCTCACTCCTTGTCGTGGCCGCAGACACTTCCGGCCGCCTCGCCCTCAGCATCACCGCCGCTGGCCTAGCCGCAGGAGGCGCCGCCCTGCTTGCGGCGATCCTCTTGCCGACCGCGGAAAGCTACTGAGCTTCACCGTATTCCTATATGGAGCTCATCGGGGCGCCCGGATTTGAACCGGGGACCTCACCGACCCGAACGGTGCGCGCTACCAGGCTGCGCCACGCCCCGAGAGGCGGCGATTATCCCAGACCCGGGCAGCGATCACTGAACCGCCTCGATTGCGGCTTCGATCTGAGCCAGGGTCGGGCCGTCCTGCAGGGTGCGGGTGCCGCCGGGCCCGCTGACGATTGCTGCCTGGCGGGTGCGAATGCCAAGGTCGGCACCGAGTTCGTCGTAGCCGTGCAGCCGCTTTGCAATCGGGCCGTCGGAGCCGCCGTTCCCTTCGAGATATTCGAGCCATTCCGGCTCGTTCAGTTCCTCGATCCCACCGGCGACCGAGTCGAGGAAGTCCTGGTCGACGCCGAACCGTTCCGCCTCGCCCTGGTTGCGGAAGAAGAGGTATGTGTATTGCCATCCGTAGCCCTGCGCAGCCGCGGCCTCGGCGCCGAAGAAACCAAGCTCAAGCGGATTCTCGGCCGCCGAGTAATGGCGCATCAGCAGCTGGACCTCGCCGGGCCGCGCGTAGCCGTTGACCAGGCCGGGGATCGTGCCGAGAAAGTCCTCCCGGCAGTTCGAGCACTGCATGTCGTTGAAGATCTGAATCGTCACCGGCGCGTCGGAGGAGCCGAGACGGTCGCCTTCCTGCGGCACGCCGCCGAAGATTTCCTGAGCTTCGCTGATGCCAGCGAGGTGGACGACGTCACGGCCGGCCTTCTGCGTGGCGATGCCGACCAAGGCGTAGCCGATCGCCAGGATCGCGATACTGAGGAGGAGGATCACCCAGATTCGGCCCCGGCGCGGAAGCGGCACCGAGGCTGGCTCTGCGTTCGCGCCCTCGTTCGCGCTCTGATTCTCCGTCGCCATCGGCATCCGCTGCATTATCGCGCCCACGATCTGCGGGGCGCCGGCCAAGGCGCACGATTTGTTTGACACGTCCGGCCTCAGGGGTAAATATCTCCCTACCCGATTTCAACGATAAGGGAGGTCCGCCGTGGCCAATCACCTCACCCCGTCCGAGCTTGCCGCCGAGCTTCACATGAAGCAGCAGGAGGTGATCGGCAAGTGCGTGCAGATGGGCGTCCCAATCTTTCACGGCCGCATTGACAGGTCTCTCTTCGAGACCTCGTTGCGCAGCATGTCAGCCCAGAGTGGGCGGCACGAAGCCCGCACTACTTAGCTCTTAACTAAACTCCGCCCCGGATGGAGCGGGGAACCAAATCGGTCACGCTGGCGGATCTGCTGCCGCTTTCGGCAGAGCTCTATGGCAACCATCCCGCCGTGCGCTTCAAGCAGAACGACGAGTGGGCAAGTCGCAGCTTCGCCGAGGTGCTGGAGATAGTCCGTTCGCTTTCGCTTGGCCTGATCGACCTTGGAGTCGAAAAGGGCGACAAGGTCTCGATCCTCGCGAACACCCGGCCCGAGTGGACCTATTTCGATTTCGCCGCTCTCTCGGCGGGCGCAACCGTCGTGCCGATCTACCAGACCAACTCGCCCGAGGAGTGCCAATACGTGCTGGAGAACTCCGACGCCAAGGTCGTCATCGTCGAGGACGACGAACAGCTGGAGAAGATCCGCGCCGTGCGCGACAAGCTGCCGCTGCTCGAGCAGGTGGTGCGGATGACCGGTTCCAGCGAGGACGCTATCTCCCTCGAGGACTTGGCTGCCCGCGGCGCCGGACGCGAGCACTCCGAGTGGGAGACGCGCTGGAAGTCCGTTACCCCGGAAGACATCTGCACCTTCATCTACACCTCGGGCACGACCGGCCCACCCAAGGGCTGCATCATCAGCCACGGCAATTACCGGGCAATGCTCGACATGGTCAATGAGACCAGCGTGATCGAGGAAGAAGACCTCACCTATCTCTATCTCCCCCTCGCCCACTCCTTCGCCCTGCTGATCCAACTCGGCAGCTTCGACCTCGGCGCCACGCTCGCCTACTGGGAGGGCGATCCGCAAAAGATCCTGCCCAACCTGGGCGAGCTAAAACCGACCTACTTCCCCTCGGTCCCGCGGATCTTCGAGAAGATCTACACCGCCGCGACCAGCGGCATAGACAAAGTGGGCGGAGTCAAAAAGGCGATCTTCAACTGGTCGATCGAGGTCGGCAAGAAGATGCGGGTGGTCGAGCGCGCCGGTCGCAAGCCGGGCTTCCTGCTGCGCAAGCAGTACGAGTTTGCCGACAAGCAGGTGCTGTCCAAGATTCGGGGGCTCTTCGGCGGCAAACTGCGGCTCGCCGTCTCCGGCGCCGCGCCAATCAGTCCCGAGATCCTCAGCTTCTTCGATGCCGCCGGCGTGCTCGTGCTCGAGGGCTGGGGGATGACTGAGACCTCAACCGCAGCGACCATCTCCTCCCCGGATGACTTCAAGGTCGGCACGATCGGCAAACCCTTCCCGGGCTGCGAGATCAAAATTGCCGAGGACGGTGAGATCCTGGTCAAGGGTCCCAACGTCTTCCAGGGCTACTACAAGAACGAGGAGGCGACCCGCGAGACGATCGTTGACGGCTGGCTGCACACCGGCGACATCGGCGAGATCGACTCCGAGGGCTTCATCAAGATCACTGGCCGCAAGAAGGACATCATCATCACCGCCGGTGGCAAGAACATCACCCCGGCCAACCTCGAGAACGAAATCAAGCAGCACCCGCTGGTCTCCCAGTGCGTCGTGGTTGGCGACCGCAAGCCCTACCTGGTTGCCCTCGTCACCCTCGACCCCGAAGACGCCGTCGTCTACGCCAGGGAGCACGACCTGCCCGAGGACCCAGCACAGCTGGCCACCAACGCTGAGGTCAAGCAGGCGATCGAAGACCACGTGGCCAAGATCAACGAGAAATTCGCCCGGGTCGAGCAGGTCAAGAAGATCGCCATCCTCCCCCACGATCTCACCCAGGAAAGCGGCGAGCTGACACCAACGCTGAAGGTAAAGCGCGCTGTCGTCACCAGCAAGCACGAGCGCGAGATCGAGCAGCTCTACGCGGGCTGACGCGCAGTGCCGATGACTCGGGTGGCTCCTCGGCCTAGGACGCTTCGCCTGTCTGGCGCAGAAGAACCGAGGTGGTCTGCTCGAGGACGCGGCGCCAGGCGGAAGCCTGCTCCGGCTCCTCTTCGGAGGCGCGCTCGACCACTCGGCGGACGCGGCGCTCGGAGATCTCGAGGCCGTGGCGTTCGGCTATCTCCTTGAAGCGATCGTAGTCCTGGGCCAGGGTGGCGGTAACCGATTCGAAGCCGTGGCGGGCGATTTTCAGCCGTCGTGAGTAGTCCATGATCGGCGTGCCGAACATCAGCTCGTCATTGGGGTCAGGCTCGACCAGGATGATGTCGACACCCGGATACCGCTCCTGCCAGACCTCAACCGCCTGGTGCAGGCGGGCGTGGGCGATCAAGCGGAAGGTCTGGTTGGCGATCGCCGGCAGGCCCATGTCGGAAACGCGCCGCACGCGGGTTCCGAAGACCGTCGGGATCGTCTTCTCGAAGTCGTTGACGAACGGCACTAGGGGATTGACGACGACGATGAATTTGGCCCCCTTTTCGACCGCGATGTCGACGTTGGTGGTCGAGCGGATGCCACCGTCGATCAGTTGGCGGCCCTTTAGATCGACCGGCTTGTAGACGATCGGCAGCGCGGTCGAGCACTGGATCGCCTTGGAGATCGGCACGTCGTTCCAGCCCTCCTCGCCGAAAACGATGCGCTCGCAGGTGTCGAGATCGGTGGCGGCCAGGTAGAGCTCTTTGTCGAGCAGGCGAAAGTCGTCAAGGCGACCGTCTTCGGAAAGCGCCGCCGCGATGTAGTCGGCGATCCCGCTACCCGAGTAGAAGCCGGTCGGCAGCGCCTCGGCAAGCCCGACGCCGATGTCCATCGCCGAGAACTGCCCCATCCCGGCCAGGCTTCGCAGCAGCTCCAGCGTGCGCAGCGGCAGCATCGCCGCCTTCTGGGCGAAGCCGATGTAGTTGGGCCTCAGCACCTTGCCGAGGTCGAGGTCCTCCAACTCCGAAGGAATGCGGCGGTTGATCACCTGCATCATCTCGTCGGGGGTGACGCCGTTGGCCAGCATCCCGGCGACGAAGGAGCCGGCGCTGGTGCCAACGTAGACGTCGAAGTTGTTGACGGTGCTGTTGACCGCGAGCAGGTCGAGAGCACGCAGGGCACCGATCTCGTAGACGCCGCCGGTAAAGCCACCGCCGCCGAGGACGAGCGCTGTCTTTGAAGGGCGTTTGCGGCTACGGCGCCGTCGCGGTTGCGACTCTATGTCCACAACTTTGCCCATAAACATGCATTATCCCATTAAGTGAGGCGGACCCCGGCAATCTTTGCCGCGATATGCGCGCTGCTTGTAGCTCTGATGCTCTCAGCAGCGGCGCAGGCGGCTACCCGCGATGGGCTTTGCGCGACCTTGCGCTCGCGGCTCCTGCACGGCGGCGGCGGCGCCAGCGGCCTTCTCGTCATCGACGGAACCACCGGCGCGCCGATCTGCGCCCGCGCCCCGGGGCGCCCGCGTCCGCTGGCCTCGAACATGAAGCTGTTCACGACCTCAGCCGCGCTCTCGCGCCTGGGCCCCCAGTCGCGCATCGCGACCACGCTGCGGACCGACGGCGGAATCGATCGCAACGGCGTTCTGCACGGCAGCCTGTACCTGGTTGGCGGCGGCGACCCGGCATTGGGCACGCCTTCCTTCTACCAACGCTTTCTCGGTGGCCTCGGCACCAACCTGTTCCTGCTCAAGCGGCAGGTCCGCGAAGCCGGCGTCGCCTCGATCACGGGTCGGGTCTACGCCGATGACAGCGTCTTTGACCGCCTGCGCGGAGTCGCCGACTCCGGCTATGGCACCAGCTCCTATATCGGCCCACTTTCGGGGTTGGCGCTCAACTCCGGCTACAGCACCGCCAGCGCCCAGAGCTTCGCCGCCGACCCGGCCGCGACGGCAGCGGCGACCCTTGCCCAGTCGCTACGAGGGGCCGGCATTCGCGTTTCCACCGAAGTTGCCCTCGGCACGGCGCCGCCCTTCAGCACCGAGCTCGCCAGGGTCGAATCCCCGCCGCTGACCGAAATCGTCAACACCACCGACGTCTATTCCGACAACTTCTTCGCCGAGATGCTGATCAAGCTGCTGGGCGCCCGCTTCGGCGGCGCCGGGACGACCGCGGCCGGAGCAAAGGTCGTCGAGCAGTTTGCCCGCGGCCACAGCTCGGGCGTTCACGCCGTCGACGGCTCCGGCCTGACCCGCTCCAACCGCGCCTCGCCGACCCAGGTTGTCGGCCTGCTCAGGTCGATGCACGAAAGCCCCGCCGGCGACGACTTCATCCAGGACCTGGCGCTGACCGGCCACGAGGGCACCGTCGCCGACCGCATGCACGGCACCGCCGCCTACGGCCGCTGCCGCACCAAGACCGGCACGATCAGCGGTGTCAGCAACCTCTCCGGCTACTGCTTCAACCGCGACGGCAAGCTGATGATCTTCTCGATCCTGATGGCAGGCGTCCGCAACCTCAGCCTCGCCCACCTCGAGCAGGACCTGATCGCAGCAGAAATCGCTTCCTACTGAGCCAACGGAGCTCGGACGCCTAGAATCGGTCGCTGTGCGAGTGCTGCTGACGAATGACGATGGGATTACGGCTCCGGGGCTGCAGGCGGCTCGGCGTGCCCTGCGCGAGATCGAGGGAGTCGAGGTCGACGTGATCGCGCCCGACTCGAACCGCAGCGCAACGGCGCGCAGCATCACGACGCGCTCGCCGCTCACGGTCGAGGAGGTCGAGTTCGACGACGGCGACAAGGGTTATGCCACCGACGGCACGCCGGTCGACTGCGTCCGCTTTGCCGAGCTGGGTTTGGTCGGCCACCGTCCCGACCTGATCTTCTCGGGAATCAACCATGGCGCCAACCTTGGCGATGACATCACCTACTCAGGAACCGTGGCCGCCGCCTTCGAGGGAATCGTGCTCGGCATACCCGCCGTAGCCTTCTCGCAACAGTCCTCAGGAGGGGGGATGGGCTATGTCAGCGGCCGCTTTGATTTTGCCGCTGTCGCATCCTTTGCCGCCGAGCTGGTGCGGAACCTGATCTCCGAGCCCGTGCCGGAGGCGACGTTGATCAACGTCAACTGCCCCGCAGGCGAACCCCAGGGAATCGAGGTGACCAAGCTCGGCAAACGGATCTACAACGACGAGCTGAAGTTGGTCGGCGAGGATGGCGACCGGCGTCGCTATGAGATCTATGGCTGGCAGCCTGGCTACGAGGAGATCGAGGGCACCGACCTCAACGCGGTCGCAAAAAAGCGGATCTCGGTAACGCCGATCCACTTTGATCTCACCGACCATGGCGGGATCGAGAGTCTGCGTGGCTGGGGCTTCGAGGAGATGCTGGCGGCGAGTGCCCCGACTTCGGTGTGAGCGCGCCGACGCCTGAGCAGCGCGCCGAGGAGCTGCGGCGAGAACTGGCGGAGCACAACCGCCGCTATTACGTCCTCGACGACGCGATCATCGGTGACGACGAATACGACGCGTTGCTCGACGAGCTGCGCGCAATCGAGGCTGACCACCCTGAGCTACGCACTCCGGACTCGCAGACCCAGCGGGTGGGTGCGCCTCCGCTCGACCGCTTCGAGCAGGTCGAGCACGCGGAGCAGATGCTCTCGCTCGCCAATGCCCGTAACGAGGAGGAGCTGCGCGCTTGGGAGATTCGAGTTCGCAATCACCTCAAGCGCCTCGATATCAGCGCTGCTGAGTTCAGCTACACCACGGAGCCGAAGATCGACGGCCTAGCGATCTCCCTGACCTACGAGGACGGCGTCTTCATACGCGGCGCCACCCGCGGCGACGGCCGGGTGGGCGAGGACGTGACCCAGAACCTGCGCACGATCGGCTCGATTCCCCTGCGAGTCGACGACGCCCCACCTCTGGTTGAGGTCCGTGGCGAGGTCTACCTGCCGATCGCCGACTTCAAAGCGCTTAACGAGCGTCGCGTCGAGGCCGGTGAGCCCGCCTTCGCCAACCCGCGCAACTCGGCAGCGGGCTCAATCCGCCAGCTGGATCCGGCGCTCGCGGCGGAACGACCGCTCTCGGTCTGGTGTTACGGGATCGGCGCCACCCGCGGTCTTGACCTCGCCACCCACAGCGACGAGGTTGAGTGGCTGCGCGAGCGCGGTTTTAAGGTCAACCCGGACACCGAGCACCACGCCGGCATCGATTCGGTGGTCAAACGCTGCCTCTGGTGGGAGGAGCGTCGCGATCAGCTCGACTACGAGATCGACGGCGTCGTCATCAAGATCGACGAGCGGGCGTTGTGGCGGGAGCTGGGCGTCGTCGGGCGCGAGCCGCGCTGGGCGATCGCCTGGAAGTTTGCGCCGACGACGGCGACCACGAAGATGCTCGACGTCGTCTGGAACGTCGGCCGCACCGGTCACCTCGTCCCCTTCGCGATGCTCGAGCCGGTCCACGTCGGCGGCGTCACCGTTTCCACCGCCACCCTGCACAACGAGGAGGACCTGGCGCGCAAGGACGTCCGTGTCGGCGACGAGGTCGTGGTGATGCGAGCGGGAGACGTGATCCCGCAGGTCGTGGCGCCCCTGTTGCAGCGGCGCAAGAAAGGCACGAAGCGAGGGCCCAAGCCGAAGCCGCCGGAAAAATGCCCCGCCTGCGGCACGCCAACGACCAAGCCTGAGGATGCCGTCTTCTCGATCTGCCCCAACAAGTCCGGCTGCCCGGGCCAGTCATTCCAGCACGTCAAGCACTTCGTCAGCAAGGGCGCGATGGACATCGACGGCCTGGGCGAGAAGCAGGCGATGCGCTTCCTGCAGGAAGACTTGATCGGTGACGTCGCCGACATCTACGAGTTGAGCGAGGAGCAGCTGACAGGCCTCGACGGCTTCGGCGAGATCTCGATCGCGAATCTACTGGCGGCAATCGACGCCTCGCGCGCAAAGCCCTTCAAGCGCGTCCTCTACGCGTTGGGCCTGCCCGGCGTCGGCTACGTCACCGCGGAGGCGCTCGCCGACCACTTCGGCTCGATCGACGCCCTGCACACCGCCGACCCCGAGCAGATCGAGGAGGTCGAGGGCGTCGGGCCGATCATGGCCGTGCAGATCGCCGAGTCGCTCGCCGACGAGCGCACCTGGGAGCTGGTTGAGAAGCTGCGCGAGAAAGGGCTGCGCCTGGAACAGGACGCCTCGGAAAAACGCGCTTCCGGTGGCCCACTGGAAGGCAAGACGCTCGTACTCACCGGCACCCTGCCCGAGCTGACCCGCGAGGAGGCGGGAGCGCTGATCAAGGCAGCGGGAGGCAAGGTGGTCAACTCGGTCTCGAAAAAAACCGATTATGTGGTCGCCGGCGAGAACCCCGGCTCGAAGCTGGCCAAAGCCGAGAAATACGAGACCGAGATCCTCGACGAGGCCGGCCTGAAAAAACTGCTCACCAGCTGAGTGCCGCACTCATGACCACGGTCCGGCTGGACATCGAATACGACGGAGCTGGATTCAAGGGCTGGGCACGGCAGGCGGGCCTGCGGACCGTGCAGAGCGAGCTCGAGGCGGCGCTTGCAACAGTCCTGCGCGAACCGATCGGGCTGACCGTCGCGGGTCGCACCGATACGGGTGTCCACGCACGCGGTCAGGTCGCGAGCTTCGAGACCGCAGTGGAGCTGCCGGACGATCTGAAATGGCGGCTGAATGGCCTCACTGCCAACGATCTCACGGTAACCGCGGCAGCCCGTGCGGACGACGGCTTCGATGCCCGCGGCGACGCCCTCTCGCGCACCTACCGCTACCGCGTCCTCACCCGCGACGCATCCAGCCCCTTCGAGCAAGGCCGCGCCTTCTGGTGGCCCCACCGCCTGGACCGCGATGCCCTGGACGCCTGCGCGGCCGCCCTTCTGGGAATCCACGACTTCACCGCCTTCACCCCAACCCAAACCGACCACGTCCACTTCGACCGCAAGATCCTCTCCGCCGCTTGGGAGTCAGACGGCGACATCCTCAGCTTCAACGTCACCGCCGATGCCTTCATGCGCAATATGGTCCGCATCCTCGTCGGCACCCAACTCGAGGTCGCCAACGGCAAACGAACCCAGGAAAGCTTCAAGCGGCTGCTACAAGGAGCCCGCCGACCTGACGCAGGCGAAACAGCGCCACCCCACGGCCTATACCTCGAGTCCGTCGCATACGACTGACGAAGACGGGGCCACGATTGCTCGTGGCCCCGCCTAGTCGCTGCTGCTCTCTTTAGATGGACCGCTGATTCTGCGGTCCGGGACTACCTATTCGCGCCAGATGCCCTGCGCTGCTCCAAGGGAATCAGTAGCCACGAGTTTTGCACGTATGTTCAATTTAGCCGTAGAGAACGTGCCTGGTTTGCCACAACTTTCACCAGTGGCAGTGTAGGTCAATTTGGAAAAGCTAGCGGATTCTTCGACCCCTTTGGGGATTGAGAGGGTTTGCAGTTTGCCCACCCCTTCACTTCGGAAGGTAAGACCTTCCGAGAATGACTGCGGACCGATCGTGACTACGCATCCGGTGCTACTGGTAAACGACATTGGGTTGGACGCGCAGCCGGTGCCACCAATTTCAAAGCCCCCAGCTGCATTCAACACATAGCTGCAGGAGCCGGCACTGATGTTGCTATCTGGTACCGCTTTACTGGCAATATTACATTCATTGTAGCTGGGCACGAGGGATAGCGTTCCCGTCGCGGTGCTCGAAGAGCTCCCCGAGAGATTGAATTTGTTGCAGGTCAACCCGTTGCCGCCGTTTTCACTGATCCACAGCAATTTGCCCCCGGCGTTATATTCACTTTTTACAGTAGCCGGCGCTTTTTCGAAGTAGAAGCCACCGATCGGAGGTACCGGCGAGGATTCGATCCAGGTCGATGCCGGAATCCACGAGCCGGTGAGTCCTTCGATGGTCCACGCACCGAAGAGCGTTCCATTGCTGAAAGTGCCATTTGGCCAGCTGGAGCAACCCGTACGGGTGTAGGTGATGTTCGTTATCGCTGCAGTGGCAGTGATCGTTGCTAGAGGAGATGAGTTTTTGTATGTAACGGGTCCGAGACCGCGCTGATTATCGAGTTCGATGCGACAGCCACCGGATTCCACCCACATCGGTTTAGTGCAGTTGGCGATATCCATCGTCCCACTGCCGCCCCCGGCATGAAAGACGAACATGCAGCCATTTATCACCCAGCTAAGCGAGTGTATCCCTCGAAACAGACAGCGTGTAATTTGCGTTGGGTACACCGCTACTTTTTCGAAACTTTTTGTTTTTGTTTCGTCGGTGGTGAAATTTGATTCGGCGCATTCGTACACTTCTCCAAAATTGAATCGCTGGACGGTGCCGCTGATGCTGCCCCTCCATCTGTTGGGTTCCACTGACACGTTGAATTTATCCGCCGAAGCCGAGGTGACTCCTAGCGCTGCTGTCAAGGCCAGCGCCATCACGGCGGCTATGCCCAGGGTCTTGATTCTCTTCACTCTTACCTCCCACCTCGGCGGCGGAGCCACCGAGTTCGATGACAGAGTTCAATCAGCCTGAGGCTCTCAAACAGCGGGACGGCCGCGCCTAGCCAATGTGGCAAATCAGATGTTGGGAACTTTGACGATGGAAAGCTCGGCGCTCAGCTCAAATGAGCGGGCGGATCCGAGGCAGCATCAGCACCCGGTTAGATCTTCAAGGCAGAGTGCGGCCTCCAGCTCACTCGCGCAGCTGCTGAGCGGCCGACCGATCCTTCGCTCGGCCGTCCGCAGGCGATTGTTGACGGTTTGACGGGTGATGCGCAAGGCGGCGGCTGCCGAAACGGAATTGCGCTCGCAGGCGAAGTAGGCGCGCAGGGTTCGCCGCAGCGATTCCCCGCCGTCGCGCTCCCGGCCCAGTGGGGTCAGGTAGATCTGCCGTAGTGAGGTAGCCAGCAGGTCATCCTGCAACATCGAGGCAAGCAGGGCAACGTCGCCGTAGCGCACCGGGGGACCGGAGCGGCGCAGGGCGATCGGCAGTGCCGCCCTGGCTTGACGGTGGGAGAAGCGCCATCCGGCGATGCCCTCTCCGGGCTCGCCGAAGGCGACGGGGAGCTGTGCGAGATGATCGCCGGCAATTTTCCAGATTTCATCGCGGTCGAAGGACCGCTTCCCTCCCAGCCAGGCCCAGGTCACTCCCTGCTCACGGCAGACGAGCAGCAGTCGACGGTCGAGTGAGCCGGCCAGGTCGCGAATCGCGTCCACGGCACGGAACTCCTTCGCAACCAACGCGATGTGGTTCGCCTCGAAGTCATAGGAGATTCCTGAGGCATCGAGACGGTGGCCGGCCAGCAGGCGCTCAATCAGCTCGGCGCGGCGCTGCTCGGCCGAGCCCGGGCGGGCGCGCTCCTCACGCGCATACTCCTCGCTGACCGCGGCCATCAACCGGTCCATCAGAGCGGCAAGGATTCGCAACAGCCGCTTCAGCGAGGCGGCATCGAGCGCGCCGCTGTTGGCGGACTCCTCGATCAGGAAGTCGCCGAGCAAGGTATATCCGGCGACGTAGCGGCGCATCACCGTCTCCAGCCCAACGCAGTGTCGCGCCGCCAAGCGAGCTTGCGACAGCAGAGCGGTCGGGATTGGCGGCGGGTTGTCCTCGCTTCGTCCCACCGCTTCGATCCCGAAATCCACGGCGGCGGCGACCGCTGTGCGAAGGCCCTCGGCGTACTCGGGACCGGGGCTATCGTCGGGATCGGCCAAGGCGAGGACCCTGGCCAAGGCTGCCTGCTCGATCTCATCCCTCCGAGCTCGCAGGAGCTCGCGAAGCCCCCCTACAGCAGGGTCCCTGCCCCCCACCCGCGTCCTAGCGCTCGTGGCGAATTTCGACCGTCGCCGTCGCGGAACTGACGACCAAGCCGGACAACAGCGGCATCAGCACAGGCGCAGAGGCAAGTGCGCCGTTCTTTTCAATTTCCCCATAACTTCAATCCCCTGTCTCGTTTGACTGGTTCGGCCTGCTGGTCCATGGGCGCCGACGCCCGCGCATCGGGCCCGCGCTTGGTTGAAAAGTTAGACCTTGATAAGGCCACGTCAAGGGTTTTTGTCAAGGATGGGCATATCCCAGCCTGCTCGAAAGCAGCGCCAGGCCCGTCCGCGCGCGCTAAACCAGCTCTAGGTAGACCATCTCAGTCGAATCCGACTTCCTCGGACCCAACTTGACGATCCTGGTGTAGCCGCCGGGCCGCTCCACGTACCGGGGCGCGACCTCCTCAAACAGCTTGTGCACAATGAACTTGTCGTTGTGCAGCGTGGCCAGCGCCTGCCGGCGAGCGTGCAGCCCACCCTTCTTGGCAAGCGTGATCAGCTGCTCGACCTCGGGCTTGACCGCCTTGGCCTTGGCCTGGCTGGTCTTGATCCGTTCGTGCTCGATCAGCTGCTTGGAGAGGTTCGAAAGCAGGGACTCGCGATGCGCCGCGTCGCGGCTCAGCTTGTTTCGCTTCTTGCGGTGACGCATCGCTCGTTCAGCTCCCCGACTTAGTCTCCCTGAAGATCGAGGCCGCGTGCGTGCAGGGTCTCGATTACTTCCTCGATCGACTTCTGGCCGAAGTTGGGAATCGCGTTCAGCTCCGAGCGCGTCTTGCGCACTAGATCGCCGACCGTCTGCACACCAGCCCGCTTCAGGCAGTTGTACGAGCGGACACCGAGCTCGAGCTCCTCGATCAGGATCTCGTCGAGGCCGTTGTTGCTGGCGATGCCGTCGCCGCCGCCAATCGGCCCCGGGAGCACGTCCGGAGACTGCGTGGCAACCGGCTCGCGAGCGGTCAGCTCCTCGACCCGGTCGGCGTCAGTGAAGATCGCCAGGCTCTTGATCAGGATCTCGGAGGCCTCGCGCAACGCCGCCCCGGGCTCAATCGAACCGTCGGTCTCGAGGTCCAGCGTCAGCTTGTCGAAGTCGGTCCGCTGACCAACTCGTGCCGTGGCGACCGCGTAGGAGGCGCGGCGGATCGGAGAGAAGATCGAGTCGATCGGGATCACGCCGATCGGCTGCTCGTCGGACTTGTTCTCTTCAGCCGGTGAATAGCCGCGGCCACGGCCGATCGTAAGGTAGATCTCGAGCTTGGTTTTCTTCTCAAGTGTCGCGATCGGCGCCTCGGGGTTGAGAATCTCAACGCCGGAGGGCAGGTCGATGTCCTTGGCCTTGACCTCACCGGGGCCGGTGGCCACCAGCGGCGCCTCGATCTCATCGGCATCGGTGTGCATGCGGACGACGAGATCCTTGAGGTTGAGGACGATGTCGGTGACGTCCTCCTTGACACCGGGCACGGTCGAGAACTCGTGCGCAACGCCCTCGATCCGCACGCTGGTGACGGCGGCGCCGCCCAGCGAGGAGAGCAGGACGCGACGGAGGCTGTTGCCGAAGGTGTAGCCGAAGCCCTTGTCGAGAGGCTCGACGGTGAAGGTGCCGCGACGATCGTCCAACTTCTCAGAGGTGATGCGAGGGACCTGGAAATCAGTGGTCATGTGTTCCTTGCGTATGCGTGTTCAGAAACAGGGTTCCGGTTACTTGGAGTACAGCTCGACGATCAGCTGCTCCTGCACCGGTGCCGAGATCTCAGCGCGCTCTGGGTAGCGCAGGACCTTGGCCGTAAGGGAGTCGTGGTCGGCCTGCAGCCAGGCCGGCACGGTGGAGACGAGCTCCGTTGCTTTGCGAATCGTGTCACTGGCGGCGGAGCTCGACTTGATCGAGATCACGTCCTCAGGACGTACTTGGTAGGAGGGGATATCGACGCGGCGGCCGTTGATCAGCCAGTGGCCGTGACGGATCAGCTGACGGGCCTGGCGCCGCGAGGCGGCGAAACCGAGACGCACCAGCACATTGTCGAAGCGCGACTCGAGCAGGCGCAGAAGGTTCTCGCCGGTGACGCCATCCTGGCGCGAAGCCTTGTCGTAGTAGGCGCGGAACTGTTTCTCCAGCACCTGGTAGTAGCGGCGCGTCTTCTGCTTCTCGCGCAGCTGCACGCGGTACTCGGACTGGCGCATGCGACCGCGGCCATGCTCTCCCGGTGGGTAGGAGCGGCGCTCGACCCCGCACTTGTCGGTGAAGCAGCGCTCCCCCTTGAGGAACAGCTTCTGCCCCTCGCGACGGCACTGCTTGCACTGCGGAGAAGTATCGCGAGCCATTAGACGCGCCTCCGCTTCTTCGGCCGGCAGCCATTGTGGGCCTGCGGGGAAACGTCCTTGACCGTGGTCACGTCGAGGCCTGCGGCCTGCAGCGAGCGGATCGCCGTCTCGCGGCCGGACCCCGCGCCCTTGGCGAAGACCTCGACCTTCTCGAGACCGTGTTCCATGCCCTTCTTGGCGGCTGCATCGGCCGTTACCTGAGCGGCGAACGGCGTCGACTTGCGCGAGCCTTTGAAGCCCGCCGAGCCGGCCGACTCCCAGGCGATCACGTTGCCTTCGGTGTCGGTCAGGGTGACGATCGTGTTGTTGAACGAAGTCTTGATGTGCGCCTGCCCGTAGGTGACGTTCTTCTTGACGCGGCGGCGTGAGCGCCCTTTGGCGGGTTTTTTTGCAGCTGCCATTTCTCGTCCCTACTTGGCGCTCGGCGCCTTGCGCTTGCCGGCAACGCTCATCCGGCGCGGGCCCTTGCGGCCGCGCGCATTGGTCTTGGTCCGCTGGCCGCGGACGGGGAGGCCGCGGCGGTGGCGTAGGCCGCGGTAGGAACCGATCTCCATCAGCCGTTTGACGTCCTGGGAGCGCTCGCGCCGCAGGTCACCCTCGACCTCACGCTGATCGACGGCCTCGCGCAGGCGCATGACCTCGTCCTCAGTCAGGTCTTTGACCATCGTGTTGGGATCGACCTTTGCCTCCTCGAGAATCTTCTGGGCGGTCGAGCGCCCGATCCCGAAGATGTAGGTCAGCCCGATTTCGACGCGCTTGCCGACCGGTACGTTGACGCCTGCGATACGTGCCATCAGTCCGCCTCTAACCCTGACGCTGCTTGTGCCGGGGGTTCTGGCAGATGACCAAGACCGCGCCATGACGACGGATGATCTTGCACTTTTCGCACATCGGCTTTACAGAAGCTCTGACCTTCATCGCTCCGGTCTTCGTATCGACTACAGGACTCCCGCGAACCCCAGGAGTTGGGCGCGCAGGCATAAACCAACGGCCCACTGGGCCGACCGAGAAAGATAGCAGGGGGCGTGCTTTGGGGCGCATGCGGTTGGGAGGGCTTGGGGGCATCCCCCAAAACGCTCGGCGGGAGCCTCGCTTGAGTGTTTTGGGGGATGCCCCCAAGCCCTCCTCCCCACACGCCTCGAAGCACGGGCAAGCTTCGCAGCGAGCCCTACAGGGTCAAGAAGCTGAGGCCACGAAGCCGGACACGCTCAGCACTCGAAGCCCGAAGCGATCGACCGGCGCCTCTCGGTCCCCAAGCTTGGAGATATGGGGCCGTGGGTAGGCGACGGAGCGCCCCTCCCAAAAACACTCAAGCGAGGCTCCCGCCGAGCGTTTTTGGGAGGGGCGCTCCGTCGCCCCACCACCCGCCCGCTAGGACTCTTCGTGCCAAGGGGTGAGGATGCGGGGACCGTCGGCGGTAACCGCGACGGTGAACTCGAAGTGGGCGGCGAGCGAGCCATCCTGGGAGTAGACGGCCCAGCCATCGTCGCCCATTTTGACCAGGGCGCCGCCGGCGTTGACCATCGGCTCGATCGCTAGCACCGTCCCCTCCTCCAGCACCGGTCCCTTGCCCGGCGTTCCGAAGTTGGGCACCTGTGGGTCTTCGTGCATCTCGCGCCCGATCCCGTGGCCGACCAGGGTGCGGATGATCGAAAGGCCTTCGATCTCCACCGCCCGCTGGATCGCCGCCGAGACATCGCCGAGACGGTTGCCGGGCTGCATCTGCTCAACCCCGGCGAACAGTGCCGCTTTGGTGACATCAAGCAGCTTGCGCGCTTTGGGGTCGATCGCGCCGACTGGAACCGTCATCGCCGCATCGGCAACCCAACCGTCCTTGATCACGCCGACGTCAATCGAGAGCACGTCCCCGCGCTTGAGCTCGTAGAGGCCGGGAATCCCGTGCACGACCATCGAGTTGGGCGACGAGCAGATCGAGCCGGGGAAGCCCCGGTAGCCCTTGAAGGCCGGCTCAGCGCCCTGCGAGCGAATCAGCTTCTCAGCTGCCAGGTCGAGCTCTTTGGTCGTTACGCCAGGTCGTGCCTTGGCGGCGAGCATGTGCAGGCAGCGGACGAGGATCTCGCCGGCGACCGCCATCTGGTCGACCTGGGCAGGGGTCTTCTTGACGATCATCTTGTACACAAGCTAGATCGCCTCGTCGGCCTCGAGCCGCAGCGTCGCCAGCGTGCGCCGGATCTCATCGGCGACAGCCTCGGCGGAGGCTGAACCCTCGATCTGGCGCAACAGGCTCTGCCCGTCGTAGTAGGCAATCAGCGGCGAGGTCTTCTCCTCGTACTGCTCGAGCCGGTGGCGAATCACGTCTGGTTTGTCGTCGTCGCGAACGACAAGCTCACTGCCGTCGAGATCGCAGACGCCTTCCTGCTGGGGCGGATTGAACTCGAGATGGAAGACGTGTCCGTTCTCCAGGCAGGTGCGGCGTCCGCCCAGCCTGCGCACGACCTCCTCGTCGCTGACGTCGATCAGCAGCACCGCGGTCAGCTCCCTGCCCAACTCGGTCAGCTTGGCGGCAAGCGCATCCGCCTGGGGCACAGTGCGCGGAAAGCCATCGAGGATGAATCCATCGACCGCCTCGGCGGAATCGATGCGCTCTCCGATCATGCCGACGATTACCTCGTCGGGAACCAGATCGCCGCGGTCCATATACCCCTTCGCAGCGCGGCCGAGCTCGGTTCCTTCACGGACCGCCGCCCGCAGGATGTCGCCGGTCGCGTAGTAAGGAAGCTGCAGCTCCTCCTGTAGACGCTCCCCCTGCGTTCCCTTCCCTGACCCGGGCGGGCCGAGCAGGACTAGGTTCAGCTCGGACATCGGCCGGCTATTTGAGGAAGCCCTCGTAGTTGCGCATCATCAGCTGCGCCTCGAGCTGCTTCACGGTTTCCAGGGCGACGCCGATCACGATCAGGATCGAGGTGCCGCCGAAGGCGAAATTGGCCGCCGTCTGGTTGATCAGGATGGTCGGCAGTGCTGCCACCGCACCCAGATAGAGGGCGCCGGGGAAGGTCAGCCGCGAGAGGATGCGATCGAGGTACTCGGCAGTCGGCCTCCCTGGCCGAACGCCGGGGATGAAGCCGCCGTACTTCTTCAGGTTGTCGGCTTGATCAACCGGATTGAAGGTGACCGCCGTATAGAAGTAGGTGAAGATCACGATGAAGAAGACCTCGCCGACCACGTAGGCCCAGCTGTTGGGACTGAAGAAGGCGGCGAAGTCGAGGGCCGCTGGCGTGTTGAGCAGCTGCCCGATCGTCGGCGGGAAGGCCATGATCGAGGCGGCGAAGATGACCGGGATGACGCCAGCCATATTGACCCGCAGCGGCAGGTAGGTCGAGCCGCCGGAGGTCATTTTGCGCCCGACCACCCGTTTCGCGTACTGAACCGGGATCCGGCGCTGGCCCTCCTGGACGAAGACGATCGCGACGATTACCGCAAGGGCGATGAAGGGCATCATTACGACGAAGACCTGATCGGGGTTGTTCCACCAGATCTGAATCCCGTTCGGCAGGCCGGAGACGATCGAGGCGAAGATCATCAGCGAGATCCCGTTGCCGATGCCGCGCTGGGTGATCAACTCGCCGAACCACATCAGCAGGGTGCAGCCCGCGGTCAGCGAGATCACAATCAGCAGCACCTTGGCACCGCTGAGGCTGCCAAGCAGGTTGCCCCCGCCGGCTTGCTGGCCGAAGGAGCGAAAGAGGAACACATAGCCGAAGGATTGTGCGAAGGCCAGGCCAACCGTGAGGTAGCGCGTGTACTGGGTGATCTTCTGCTGCCCCACCTCGCCTTCTTTCTGCAGTTTCTCCAGCGAGGGCACGACCACCGTGAGCAGCTGCAGGATGATCGATGCCGTGATGTAGGGCATGATCCCCAGGGCGAAGAGGGAGAGACGCGAGAGGCTGCCACCCGAGAACGTGTTGAGGAAGCTGAGGATGCCGCCGCCGGCGAAGTTGTTGGAGATTTCCTTGACGGCGTCGAGATCGACGCCGGGAGCCGGGATGTAAGCGCCAAGCCGGTAGAGCAGAAGCATCGCCGCGGTGAAGGCGAGCTTCTTGCGAATGTCGGCGACGCTGAATGCGTTCGCAATAGTCCGGAGCATTAGGGCTCCAGAGTGTGGCAGGAACCGCCCGCCGCTTCTATCTTCCCTTTGGCGGCGGCGCTGAATCCGTGCGCTCGCACCGTCAGCTTCTTGGAGATCTCGCCCCGCGCAAGGATCTTCACCGGGTCAGAGCGCTTGGCAAGGCCCTTTTCCTTGAGCGTCTCCGGCGTCACCTCGGCGTCGGCGTCGAAACGCTCCTCGAGGTCGGCCAAGTTGACCGGCTGCGAGCTCGTGCGGAAGTTCTCAAACGGCATCGACGTCTTCTTGTTCGGGCCGCGAAGCTTTCGCATCCGCATGTGGATCGGGTTCTGACCGCCCTCGTAGCCAGCCTTGCGACTGGAGCCGGAACGCGACCCCGCGCCCTTGTGCCCACGCCCGGAAGTCTTGCCAAGCCCGGAGCCCTCACCGCGACCAAGCCGCTTGCGCGGCTTGCGCGAGCCAGGCTTGGGCTTCAGGTTGTGAAGCCCAATCTCCTCGGACCGAGGTGTCTCGGCCATCAGCCATCCACCTCGACGAGATGAGAAACAACCCGAAGCTGCCCCTTCAACTGAGGACTGTCCTTCCGCTCCACAGCCTTGCCGATCCGACCCAGGCCAAGCGCCTTCAGCGTGGCTTTCTGAGCCGGGTTGCTCCCGTTAGCCGATCGAACCTGCTTGATCGTCATGAAGCATCACCCTCCTTGGCCGGCGCCTCCTCGGCAGCGGGCTTCTCAGCCACAGCCACTGGAGCCTCGGGCTCGGAGGCCTCTTCCGCGACAGGACCCGCGGCCGACAGACTCGAACCCTCAGTCGCAGCACCATTGCCGTTGCTCTTCTCAACCCCAAGCACCTGAGCAACGGTCAACCCACGCAGCTCAGCAACCTCCTCGGGACGCCGCAGGCGAATCAGACCGTCCATGGTCGCCTTGACCAGGTTGATCGGGTTCTGCGTCCCGATGCTCTTGGTCAGCACGTCCTTGACCCCGCCGAGCTCGAGCACCGCGCGTACGCCGCCGCCGGCGATTACACCGGTACCGGGACTGGCCGGGCGCAGGACCACGTGGCCGGCGCCGTAGCGACCGATGATCTTGTGGGTGATCGTCTGGCCGTATTTGGGGATGCGAATCAAGTCCTTGCGGGCGTTCTCGACGCCCTTCTGGATCGCCAGCGGGACCTCGCGGGCCTTGCCGTAGCCGATCCCGACGACGCCGTCTTCATCGCCGACGGCCACCAGAGCGGTGAAGGAGAAGCGCCGACCGCCCTTGACCACCTTGGCGACGCGGTTGATCTCGATCACGCGCTCCTGCAGGTCGAGCCCGCGCGGGCTCACCGTCTCGACGTTGGTTGTGTCCATTCCCTTCATAGCGAGCGGTCCAAGGTAGCGGACTAGAAGACCAGCCCTCCCTCTCGTGCTCCTTCGGCGAGGGCCTTGACCCTGCCGTGGTACTGGTAACCGCCGCGATCGAAGACACAGGTCTCGACTCCGGCAGCCTTAGCGCGCTCGGCCAGCAGCTCTCCCGCCCGCTTGGCCTGCTCGCTCGCGGTCAGCTTGCGCAGATCCGGCTCGATCCAGTTGACGGCGGCCAGAGTGTGGCCTTTGCCGTCGTCGATCAGCTGGGCGAAGACACCGCGGTTTGAACGGTGCACAGACAGCCGCGGGCGCTCCGCCGTACCGGTGACGCGGGCGCGCACACGGCGACGACGGCGCAGACGCGCCTGGCGCTTAGTAACCACCGTCATGCGCGCTTACCCACCTTGCGGGCGACATGCTCGCCGCGGTAGCGGATTCCCTTGCCCTTGTAGGGCTCCGGCGGACGGCGCTTGCGGATATCCGCCGCGACCTGCCCGACTAGCTGCTTATCGATCCCGCGCACGATGATCTCGGTCGGCTGGGGGACCTCGAACTCGATCCCCTCCGGCGCCTCGATCGCGACCGGGTGCGAGTAGCCAAGCGCCATCTCCAAGTTCTTGCCCTTGAGCTGGGCGCGGTAACCGACGCCCTGGATCTCCAGGCGCTTCTCGAAGCCATCGGTGACGCCCTCAACCATGTTGGCGATCAGGCTGCGAGTGAGGCCATGCAAGGCGCGGTGCTCGCCGCGGTTGGTCGGGCGGTCAACGGTGAGCACACCATCGGACTGCTCGACCTTCATCTCGGCCGAAAGAATCTGCTGCAGCTCCCCCTTTGGACCTTTGACCGCGACGCGGCCAGGGGCGACCTCGACCGTGACGGCCTCGGGCACAGAGATTGGCTTTCTTCCGATTCGACTCATCTTGAAATCACCAGACGTAGGCGACAACCTCGCCGCCGACGCCTTTCGCCTTTGCTTCATGGCCGGTCATCACACCAACCGAAGTGCTGACGATCGCCGTGCCGGTGCCACCAAAGACACGCGGCACCTGCTTGTGGTCAACATAGCGACGACGCCCAGGGCGCGAGACCCGCTCCAAGCCGAGGATCACCGGCCGCCTGTCCTCGGTGTACTTGAGACGGATCTTGATCGCCTCGCCGACCGTTGCCGGCTGCTTGTTGAAGTCGGAGATGTACCCCTGCTCCTTGAGGATCCGGGACATCTCCATCTTCAGCCCCGAAGCGGGGATCTCCACCGTGTCGTGGCCGGAGCCAAGCGCGTTGCGGATCCGGGTCAGGTAATCGGCTATCGGGTCAGTCAGCATCTGTCTCTACCAGCTCGACTTGGTCATGCCGGGGACGTATCCCTCGTGGGCGGCCTCGCGCAGGCAGATCCGGCAGAGGCCGAACTTGCGGTAGTAGGCGCGCGGCCGGCCACAGCGGCGGCAGCGGTTGTATTCGCGGGATTTGAACTTGGCCTTGCGGCCCTGCTTCACCTTCAACGAAGTCTTAGCCATTCTCTTGATTCTCCTCATCGGCCGAGCTCTCGGCGTCCTGGTCGCCCTCCGCGGCGGGCTCTGCGCCCTCACCCTCGCCCTCTGCCTCGGGCTCTTCGGGCTTCGCGTATGCGTCGGGGTTCTCTTCCTTCAGCTGCTCAAGCGCGGCCTGCTCGGCCTCTGCGCGCAGACGAGCCTCCTCCTTGCGCTTCTCCTCCTCGGCAGCCGCCTCGGCCTCGGCCTCGGCGCCACCACCTGGACGACCCTCTTTGGCGAAGGGCATGCCCAGCCCAAGCAGCAGCTCGAAGGCCTCCTCGTCGGATTGGGCGCTGGTTGTGATCGTCACGTCGAGACCACGGACCTCGTCGATCGAGTCGTAATCGATTTCGGGGAATATCAACTGCTCCTTGACGCCCATCGAGTAGTTGCCGCGACCGTCGAAGGAGCGCGGGTTGAGGCCACGGAAGTCGCGGATGCGCGGCACCGCGATCGAGCAGAGCCGATCGAGGAACTCCCACATGCGGGCGCGGCGCAGCGTCACGGAGACACCGACCGGCATGCCCTCGCGAACCTTGAAGGAAGCGATCGACTTGCGGGCGCGGCGCACGCTTGGCTGCTGGCCGGCGATCGTCGCCAACTGCCCTTGGGCGGCTTCAAGCATCTTGGCGTTCTGCTTCGCCTCGCCGAGCCCCATGTTGAGGGTGATCTTCTCGATCCGAGGCGCCTGCATCGGCGTCGAGTAGCCGAACTTGTCGATCAGCGCCGGCAGGATCTCCTGCTCGTAACGCTCACGCAGGCGCGGCGGCGGGGTGGCCTGGGATTGCACGGTCGCGGCCTCCATCAGATCGATACCCCGCTGCGCTTGGCGAAACGCTCGCGCTTGCCGCCTTTGTCGCGGCGCACACCGATGCGCGAGGGCTTGTTGTCTTTGGGATCGAGCAGCATCACGTTGGAGACGTGAATCGGCCCCTCCTTCTCGACAATGCCGCCGGCCTGGGGGTTTTTGAGATCGCTCTGGGAGCGCGGGCGTTCATGGCGCTTGATCATGTTGAGGTGCTCGACGTAGACCCGGGCCTTCTTCGGCTCGGTGCGTACAACCCGACCGGTCTTGCCTGCGTCCTTGCCGCCGATCACCATCACCTGATCGTCTTTGCGGATACGCATTGCCTTGGCCATCTCAGAGCACCTCCGGCGCCAGCGAGATGATTTTCATGAAGTTTCGATCGCGCAGCTCCCGAGCCACCGGGCCGAAGATGCGGGTGCCGCGCGGATTGTTGCTCGCCGGGTCGATCAGCACCGCAGCGTTTTCGTCGAAGGCGATGTAGGTGCCGTCGGGACGACCGAACTGCTTTTTCGTGCGCACGACGACGGCCTGCACGACCTCGCCCTTGCGGACGCCGCCCTGCGGGCTCGCCTGTTTGACGGTAGCGGTGATCACGTCGCCGACGCCGGCGTAGCGGCGGTGGGATCCGCCCTTGACGCGGATGCAGAGGATCTCGCGGGCGCCGGAGTTATCGGCGACCTTCAGCCTTGACTCCTGCTGGATCACTTGGCCCGCTCCAGAACCTCGACCAGGCGCCAGCGCTTGGTCTTCGACAGCGGCCGGGTCTCGATGATCCGCACGACGTCGCCCTCGCCCGCCTCGTTGCGCTCGTCGTGGGCATGAAGAGTCCGTGACCTGCGCACGACCTTCTCGTAAGTCGGGTGCCGTCGAGCGATGTCGATCCGCACGGTGATCGATTTCTCGCCTTTGTTGGAGACGACAAGCCCCTGCCGGGTCTTGGCGGCAACAGCGTCCTTCTCCGCCTGAGGAGTCCCGGTCGCAGCGGTCTTGCCCTCTTTCGCAGCAGCCCGTTCTTTCCGTCGCGACTCAGCCTTGAGCTTGCGCTCCTGAGCACGCTTCGCCGCCCGCTCCTCAATGCTGAGAGCAGGGCCAGCTTTGTGCGGCTGGCGAGAGCGCTGCAAGCGGCGCTTCTCCTTCCAAGGAAGATCGTCCTCAGGATCGGGCTCCGCAGGCTCTGCCTCAGCGGCAGCAGGCTCCGCCTGCTCAGCCTCGGGTGCGGGCGCGGAGTCCTCAGCGGGCTCGTCCTTCGCCTCAGCTTCAGGCGTCTCCTCGGCGGGTGGCGTCGAGGGTGGGACGTCGCCCGCAGCTTGCGAGGACGACGGGTCACCCTCGGCGACAGGACCCGCTGCCTCAGCGGCCTCGTCCTTGGGCGTCTCGTCAACCACGTCTTTTTTCTCCTCGTCCGTCATTTCTTCAGCTCTTTCTCCACATCAATCCCGCGCTCGCGCGCGACAGTCAAAAGCTTGGCCACATCCCGCCGTGCAATCCCGATCCGAGCCGTGTTCTCCAGCTCGCCGGTCGCCTGGCGGAAGCGCAGGTTGAACTTCTCCTGCTTGGCATCGATCAGCTTCGCGATCAGCTCGTCGTCTTTGAGGTCGTGGACCTCCGCGGCCTTCACTGCCCCTCAGCCCCCTCGCGGGTAACGAACTTGGTCCTCACCGGAAGCTTGTGGCCGGCCAGACGCAGCGCCTCGCGGGCGAGATCCTCGGGAACTCCGGCCAGCTCGAACATCACCTTGCCCGGCTTGATCACCGCCACCCAGCCCTCCGGGTTGCCCTTGCCCGAGCCCATCCGAGTCTCGGCGGGCTTCTTGGTGTAGGGCTTGTCCGGGAAGACGTTGATCCAGACCTTGCCGCCACGTTTGATCTTGCGGGTCATCGCCACACGAGCGGCCTCGATCTGGCGGTTGGTAATCCAACCGCGATCCAATGACTTCAGCCCGTACTCGCCGAAGGCCACAGTGCTGCCGCCCTTGGTGTAGCCGCGCATCCGGCCGCGCATCTGTTTGCGGTGCTTGACCCGCTTCGGCATCAGCATCTAGCGACCACCTCCACCGCGCGGGCCACCGCGTCCACGATCGCCACCCGGGCGCCCGCCTCCGGGACCGCGGCCGCCACGGTCGCCGCCGGGGCGATTGCCGCCGCGCCCACCGCGCTGGCCGCCCTGCGGAGCGTCGTCCTCGTTGAGCTGGTCGGTGCGGAAACCCTCGGGCATCACCTCGCCCTTGTTGATCCAGCACTTGACGCCGATCCGACCGGTGGTCGTCCGCGCCTCGAAGAAGCCGTAGTCGATGTTGGCGCGCAGGGTGTGCAGCGGCACCCGGCCGTCGGAGTAGCCCTCGGTCCGCGCCATCTCAGCGCCGCCGAGGCGGCCGGAGACCTGGACCTTGACCCCTTTGGCGCCAGAGCGCATCGCCGAGGTCAGCGCGCGTTTCATCGCCCGGCGGAAAGCAACTCGGTTCTGCAGCTGCTCGGCGATCGACTGGGCGACCAGCTTGGCATCAAGCTCGGGGCGCTTGACCTCGCGGATGTTCACCTTCACCGGTTTGCCGGTGAGCTTGTGCAGGTCTTTGCGCAGGGCATCGACTTCGCTGCCCGACTTGCCGATCACGATGCCCGGGCGGGCGGTGTGGATGTCCACGGCGATCTCGCCGTGGCGCTCAATCGTGATGTTGGAAAGACCGGCGTGGGCAAGCTTGCCCTCGATGTGATCGCGAATTTTGAGGTCCTCGAGCAGGATGTCGGCGAAATCTTTCTCGTCGAACCAGTTCGACTTCCAGTCTTGGATGTAGCCGACGCGGAAGCCGCCGGGATGGATCTTCTGTCCCATGTCCCTAGTCCTCTTCCTCGTCTGGGCTGAGAGCCACTGCGATGTGGCTGGTTCGCTTGTGGATCGGCGTTGCCCGGCCCTGGGCACGGGGCCGAAAGCGCTTCAAGGTCGGGCCTTCGTCAACCGTGATCTCGGCGATGCGCATCTCGTCGGCGATCAGGTCGTGGTTGTTCTCCGCGTTGGACGCTGCCGACTCGATCAGCTTGCTGATGTCCTCGGCTACACCGCGCGGCGAGAAGGCGAGCAGCGCCCTGGCCTGCTCAATATGTAGGCCGCGCACCTGATCGGCGATCAAGCGGGCCTTGCGCGGCGCCACCCGTACATAGCGGGAGCTGGCGCGAACGACGATCGGAGCGGCCACGCTATTCACCCTTGCCCGTTCCGGAGTGGGAACGGAAGGTGCGGGTCGGCGCGAACTCGCCCAGCTTGTGGCCGACCATCGACTCGGAGATGAAGACCGGTACGTGCTTGCGGCCGTCGTGGACCGCGATCGTGTGCCCGACCATGTCGGGGAAGACCGTCGAAGCGCGCGACCACGTCTTCAGCATCTGTTTGTTGCCGGACTCGTTCATCGCGGTGACTCGCTTCATCAGCGAGCCCTCCACCCACGGGCCCTTTTTGGTCGAGCGTCCCATTAGCGGCTCTTCTTCTTTCCTCGGCGCCTGCCGCGCACGATGTAGCGATCAGATTGCTTGCCCTTCTTGCGCGTGCGGTAGCCGAGCGTCGGCTTGCCCCACGGAGTCACCGGGTGCCCACCCGGCGTGTGATGGGCCTCGCCACCACCATGTGGGTGATCGACCGGGTTCATCGCCACGCCGCGAGACTGCGGGCGCTTGCCCTTGTGGCGGTTGCGGCCCGCCTTGCCGATCTTGAGGTTCTGGTGCTCGGCGTTGGAGAGAACGCCAACGGTGGCGCGACACTCAGCACGGACCAAGCGCATCTCCGAGGAGGGCAGGCGCAGCGTCACCATCTCGCCCTCCTTGGCGGCGAGCTGAATCGAAGTGCCAGCCGAACGGCCGAGCTTGCCGCCCTGGCCGGGAGTCAGCTCGACGTTGTGGACGAGCGTGCCGGTCGGCATCTCGCCGAGGGCGAGTGCGTTGCCGGGCCGGATGTCGGCACCGCTGCCGCTCTGCACCTCATCGCCAACCGAGATTGCCGAGGGAGCAAGGATGTAGCTCTTGGCACCATCGGCGTAGTGCAGTAGCGCGATGTAGCAGCTGCGGTTGGGGTCGTACTCGATGCTCGCGACCTTGGCCGGCACACCGTCCTTGAGGCGCTTGAAATCGATCTGGCGGTAGCGCCGCTTGGCGCCGCCGCCACGGTGGCGAGCGGTAACGCGGCCGTTCACGTTGCGGCCACCGGACTTGCGCAGGCCCTCGGTCAGCTTGCGCTCCGGGCTCGAAGCGGTCAGCTGCTCGCGCAACGGATACGTCGCGAAGCGGCGCCCTGGGCTCGTCGGTTTGGTTTTGCGGTTTGGCATCCCTGTTTCCCTATGCAGTCTCTGCGCCCTCGAAGAGCTCGATCCGTTCACCGGCGGCAAGCTGGACGACAGCCTTCTTCCAGCCCCGCGTCTTGCCCTGGTGCAGCCCGCGGCGCTTCGGCTTTGGCCGCACCTTGGCGGTGCGCACTGCGGCCACCTTGACCTCGAAGATCTCCTCGACCGCGTGGGCGATCTGGGTCTTATGGGCGCGATCGTCGACCCGGAAGGTGTACTTGCCCTCGCCAATCAGCGCGTAGCTCTTCTCGGAAACGACCGGGCGGATGATCACCGTGCGCGCGTCCATCAGCCCAGTCTCTCCTGCAGCTTGGCCAGGGCGGCTTCGGAAAGGACCAGGGAGGCGGCCCCGATCACGTCGGCCACCCCGATTGCGCTGACCTCGGCGACCTGGACCCGGGCGATGTTGCGAAAGCTCTTCGCCGCACCACCCTCCTCAGGCGCGAGCACGATCAGGGTCGAGCGCTTGGCGCCCCACTTCTCGAGCGCCTCGGCAGCCGTCTTGGTCGACGGGGTCTCGAAGGAAGATGCATCAAGCAGCGCCACGCTGTCGCGCTCAGCATGGGTCGAAAGGGCCGAGCGCAGCGCCTTGCGGCGGGCCTTGCGGTTGACCTTCACCGTGTAGTGGCGCGGCTTGGGGCCGAAGGCAACACCGCCGCCGAAGCGGCTGGGCGCGCTGAGCGCGCCGACGCGGGCGCGGCCGGTGCCCTTCTGACGCCAGGCCTTGGCGCCGGTCATCGACACCTCACCGCGGGTCTGGGTCGAAGCCGAGCCCTGGCGGCGGGCGGCGAGATCGGCGCGTGCTGCCTCGTCAACCAGCGAGTGATGGAAGGGCTCGCCGAAGAGCTCTTTCGGCAGGTCGGCTTTGATCGTCTTGCCCAGCACGGTGGCTTTAGCCATCGGTCCTCACCTCGACCACAGCGTTGCGCGAGCCCGGAACCGAGCCCTTGATCAGCAGCAGGTTGCGCTCGGGGTCGACATCGGCGACCTCGAGGCCCTTCTGGGTGATCCGCTTGTTGCCCATCTGACCCGGCATCTTCATTCCTTTGAAGACGCGGGCGGGAAAGGTGCTGGCACCGATCGAGCCCGGGGCGCGCACGTTGTGCGAGCCGTGGCTGACCGGCCCGCGACTGAAGTTGTGGCGCTTGATCCCGCCCTGGAAGCCCTTACCGATCGATATTCCGGAGACCTTGACCTTCTGACCGGTCTCGAAGATCGCGACGGTTACGTCATCGCCGATCTTCGGGCTCTCCTCGGCACCAAGGGTCTCGTCGCGGAACTCGACAAGGTGGCGCATTGGGGCGGCCCCGGCCTTCTTCAGGTGGCCTTCCTCGGCCTTGGTCAGCTTGCCCTGCTTGACCTCGCCGAAGGCAAGCTGCACCGCGGTGTAGCCGTCGCGCTCGGGCTCACGGACAGCGGTCACCTTGCAGGGCCCGGCTTCGATCACGGTTACCGGCGTGACGGTTCCATCCTCGCCGAAGACCTGAGTCATCCCGAGCTTCTTTCCAAGGATCGCCGCCATGGACCTAAAGTCGAATCTCGATGTCGACGCCGGCGGGCAGCGAGTCGAGCCGCTGCAGCGAGTCGACGGTTTTCGGCGAAGGCTGAAGGATGTCGATCAGCCGCTTGTGGGTGCGCATCTCGAAGTGCTCGCGCGAGTCCTTGTCCTTGAACGGCGAGCGAATCACGCAGTAGACGTTCTTCTCGGTCGGCAGCGGCACCGGGCCCGAGACGCTGGCGCCGGTTCGCTCCGCGGTCTCGACGATCTCGCGGGCAGCCCGGTCTATGGCGTCATGGTCATACGCCTTGAGCCGGATTCGAATTTTCTGTGCTGCTATCGCTGCCACGGTCTGAACTTGTCTCAAACTTTCTCGCGCGTCTTACCGCGCATAAAGGGCGGGCCCCTTTTGTGGGGCGCCGCCCCGGTCGTATGTGCTTACAGTTGTCTCGCCACCAGGCGGTGGCGACGAGCGGGCCGAGGCCCGCCCTGGGTCATTACTCGATGACGTCGGCGACGACCCCCGAGCCGACGGTGCGGCCACCCTCGCGGATGGCGAACCGCAGACCTGGATCCATGGCGATCGGCTGAATCAGCTCGATCGTCATCTCGACGTTGTCACCCGGCATCACCATCTCCGTCCCCTCGGGGAGGTTGGCGATCCCGGTCACGTCCGTGGTGCGGAAGTAGAACTGAGGCCGGTAGCCGGAGAAGAACGGCGTGTGACGGCCACCCTCCTCCTTCTTCAGGCAGTAGACCTCGGCTTTGAACTTGGTGTGTGGCGTGATCGAGCCCGGCTTGCAAAGAACCTGGCCACGCTCGATCTCCTCGCGCTTGGTGCCACGCAGGAGGGCGCCGATGTTGTCGCCAGCCTGACCCTCGTCGAGAAGCTTGCGGAACATCTCGACGCCGGTGACGACGGTTTTGGTCGTGTCCTTGATGCCGACGATCTCAACCTCGTCGCCGGTGTTGACGATTCCCTGCTCAACACGGCCAGTGGCGACGGTGCCGCGGCCGGTAATCGAGAAAATGTCCTCGATCGGCATCAGGAAGGGCTTGTCGAGCTCGCGGACGGGCTCGGGGATGTAGGAGTCGAGCGCAGCGGCCAACTCGAAGACCGCCTTCTGGGCCTCCTCGTCACCCTCCAGCGCCTTCAGCGCGGAGCCCTTGATGATCGGCGTCTCGTCGCCCGGGAAGTCGTACTCGTCGAGAAGTTCCTTGACCTCCTCCTCGACCAGCTCGATCAGTTCGTCGTCATCGACCTGGTCAACCTTGTTGAGGAAGACGACCACGTGGGGAACGTTGACCTGGCGCGCGAGCAGGATGTGCTCGCGCGTCTGCGGCATCACGCCGTCAGCGGCGGAGACCACCAGGATCGCCCCGTCCATCTGGGCGGCGCCGGTGATCATGTTCTTCACGTAGTCGGCGTGCCCTGGGCAGTCGACGTGGGCGTAGTGGCGGTTCTCGGTCTGGTACTCGACGTGGGAAGTCGCGATCGTAATTCCACGCTCCTTCTCCTCTGGGGCGTTGTCGATCTCTTCGAAGCTTTTCGCTTCGGCTCCGCCCGTCGTGGAGAGGGTCTTGGTGATCGCGGCCGTCAGCGTCGTCTTACCGTGGTCGATATGACCGATCGTGCCGACGTTCACATGCGGCTTATCGCGCTCGAACTTCTCCTTGGACATCTCTCTCCGTTCTACCTTTCGAAGTCGGGTTCTGTCTGCTTTGCCTGGTTAAGTCTGTGGTGCAATTACGGGCAGGTCACTTAGGCCTGCCTGCGGGCGAACCTGGGAAATATAGCTAGAACAACCGTGCGGCCCGATCCCGGTCATGAGGTCGCGCCAACCGGCTCGCCCGAACGGTGCTCAACGATCTCTTCGGCGATGCTCGCCGGGACCTCCTCATAGCGCTCAAACTGCATCGTGTAAGTAGCGCGCCCTTGAGTCATAGAGCGAAGTTCCGTGGCGTAGCCGAACATCTCGCCGAGCGGCACGAAGGCCTGGACCGCAAGCGCGTTGCCGCGCTGATCCTGACCTTGCACCTTGCCGCGGCGCCGCGAGAGATCGCCGATCACATCGCCGAGGAAGTCCTCGGGCGTGACGACCTCGACCGCCATCGTCGGCTCCAGCAGGACCGGATTAGCTTTGCGCGCACCGTCCTGGATCGCCATCGAGCCGGCGATTTTGAAAGCCATCTCAGACGAGTCGACGTCGTGGTAGGAACCGTCGACGAGTTCGACTTTGACGTCGACCATCGGGTAGCCCGCCTTGACCCCGTTCTCCAGCGCCTCTCTCATGCCCTGTTCAGCCGGGCCGATGAACTCGCCGGGGATTACGCCGCCCTTGATTTTGTTGACGAACTCGAAGCCCTCGCCGGGCGCCGGCTCGACGTTGATCACGACGTGGCCGAACTGACCACGGCCGCCGGTCTGGCGGACGAAGCGGGCGACGACCTTCTCGACCCGCTTGCGAATCGTCTCGCGGTAGGCGACCTGCGGCTTGCCGACGTTCGCCTCGACTTTGAACTCGCGCAGCATGCGGTCGACGATCACCTCGAGGTGAAGCTCGCCCATGCCGTGGATCAGCGTCTGCCCGGTTTCCTCGTCGCTTTCGATCTTGAAAGTCGGGTCCTCCTCGCCGAGGCGCTGGAGGGCGTTGCCCATCTTCTCCTGGTCAGCCTTGGTTTTCGGCTCGATCGCGACGGCGATCACGGTCTCGGGGAACTCGATGCTCTCCAGTGCGATCGGCGCGTCCGGAGCCGCCAGCGTGTCCCCTGTGCCGGTTTCTTTGAGGCCGACGCCGGCGCAGATGTCACCCGCGTAGCACTCGTCGATCTCCTCGCGGCTGTTGGCGTGCATCATCAGCAGTCGCCCGATCCGCTCCGTCCTGCCGGTCTTGACGTTGAGGACGCGACCGCCTTTCTCCAGCTTGCCGGAGTAGACGCGGAAGTAGGTGAGCTTGCCGACGTAAGGATCGGTCATGACCTTGAAGGCGAGAGCAGCAAAGGGAGCCTCGTCGGAGGCGGGGCGCTCGGCCTCGATGTCCTCCGGCTGACCCTTGCCAGCGGGGATGACGCCGGTCACCGGCGGAACCTCGAGCGGAGAGGGCAGCAGGTCGACAATCGCGTCGAGCAGGGGCTGGACACCCTTGTTCTTGAACGAGGTACCGCAGAGCACCGGCGTCACCTTGGTGTCGAGGCAGGCCCGGTGCAGAGATTTGGCGATCCGCTCGTGAGGAATCTCCTCCTCGGCCAGGTAGGCCTCCATCAGCTCGTCGTCGTAGTCGGCGCAGGCCTCGATCAGCTGGACCCGGTATTCGTCGGCCTGCTCGCGCAGATCCTCGGGGATCTCGACGGTGTCATAGGCGGCGCCGAGCTCGTCGGTCCAGATCAGACCTTTCATCTCGATCAGGTCGACGACGCCCTGGAAGTTCTCCTCGTTGCCGATCGGCAGTTGGATCGGCAGTGGGTTGGCGCCGAGCCTGTCCTTCATCGTCTGCACCGAGTTGAAGAAATCGGCGCCGGTGCGGTCCATCTTGTTGATGTAGGCGAAGCGCGGAACTTTGTACTTGTCGGCCTGGCGCCAAACGGTCTCCGACTGGGGCTCGACTCCGGCGACGGCGTCGAAGACGGCGATCGCGCCGTCGAGGACGCGCAGGCTGCGCTCAACCTCGACCGTGAAGTCGACGTGGCCCGGCGTGTCGATGATGTTGATGCGGTGGTCCTTCCACTCGCAGGCAGTGGCGGCGGAGGTGATCGTGATCCCGCGCTCCTGCTCCTGCTCCATCCAATCCATCACCGCAGCGCCCTCGTGGACCTCGCCCATCTTGTGGGTGCGGCCGGTGTAATAAAGGATGCGCTCCGTCGTCGTCGTCTTACCGGCGTCGATGTGCGCCATGATCCCGATATTGCGCGTCTTCTCTAGGGGAAAGCTGCGTGCCATGGTTCCTAAGGTAAGGGTTTGAGTTGTGAAACAGGGAAGGGACAAACGCAAACGATCTGGCAAACAACCGGATCGGCGCATGAAAAAGGCCCTGGCGGGCCCGGCGAAGCGAACTTCGAAAAGACTGCCTGAGCGACGCGCGATGATAGCAGCGGCGCGACGGCGCATCGGTGCGGTCCTCAATGGCGCCTCGAGCTGGACCCGCAAGGTCGATCGAGCAGTTGCCGGGCAAATCGAGCGGCTTCGCCCAGTGCTCGTGCGCTGGGCAAAGCGAGTACGAAAGGACGCCGGGCGGCTGGCGAAGCAGCTGGGCCAGCGCCTGCGGCCCTTCGCGGTGCTGATCCTGCGTGGCTTCTCGCGGGGAGAACGGCTGCTGCGCGGATTCAGCCGAGCAACAACGCGTGCGGCGACACGGGCCAGCGCTGTGATCACTCCGCAGCGGGCGATATGCGGAGTCGTCATCGCTTCCGCTACCTGCTTGATCGTTGCCCAGTTCGTCTCCTACCGCAGCGTCGAGATCGGGCAGCCCGGCTACTCGGGCTTGGCGGCGGCAAGCCCTCCCACGGTCGACGTCAAGACCGCTGGCGAGGCCCACGCCTACCTGCTGGTCCCGGTCGCCCTGCTCGCCGCGATCGCCGCGGTGCTGGCGTTGCGTCCTGGACGACGTGGTTTGGGTCGCGTCGTCATCGCCCTCGGATTGCTCAGCATCACGGTGACCTTGCTCGTCGACATGCCCGCCGGGCTCGACGCCGGCGCCCAGGCTTCGCGCTTTGCAGGCGCCACAGCGGTGCTTGATGAGGGCTTCTACGCCCAGCTCGCGGCAGCGACGGGGCTGGTCATTGGCGGTCTGCTCTACTATGCGCGGCCGTGCCGAATACCAATCAACTTGTCAGGAAGGGCCGCAAGCGCCCGAAGAAGAAGACGACGACGCCTGGACTCAAGTCGGGGCAGGGCCGCAAGAAGGCCGTCGCCGCGCCGCAACGGCGAGGCGTCTGCACCCGCGTCGCAACCGTAACGCCGAAGAAGCCGAACTCCGCCCTGCGCAAGATTGCCCGTGTGCGCCTCACCAACGGGATGGAGGTCACCACCTATATCCCCGGCGAGGGCCACAACCTGCAGGAGCACTCGGTGGTGCTGGTCCGCGGTGGTCGCGTCAAGGACTTGCCAGGCGTCCGCTACAAGGTCGTGCGCGGCACGCTCGATGCCGCCGGCGTCTCCGACCGCAAGCAAGCCCGCTCGCGCTACGGCGTCAAGGCCTCCTAATGCCACGCCGCTCCGCAGCACAGATCCGCCCGGTCGAGCCCGACGCGCGCTTTCGCAACCGTCTCGTCCAGCAGCTGATCAACAAGGTGATGAGCGACGGCAAGAAGCAGCTTGCCGAGCGGATCGTCTACGACGCCCTGGCGATCGTCGGCGAGCGCTCCAACGAGGATCCGATCGAGACCCTCGAGAGCGCGATCAAGAACTTGACCCCGGTGCTCGAGGTCCGCTCCCGCCGAGTCGGTGGCGCCACCTATCAAGTGCCCGTCGAGGTTCCTGCCCGGCGTGCCCGCACCTTGGCAATCCGCTGGATGGTCGACTACGCGCGCAACCGCCGCGAGTACTCGATGGCCGAGCGGCTTGCGAGCGAGATCCTTGATGCCACGCAGCAGCAGGGATCTGCGTGGAAGCGCAAGGACGATATTTACCGCATGGCGCAGGCGAACAAGGCGTTCGCTCACTACCGCTGGTAGAGGGGCATGGGATGCCTCTCGCCCGGACAAATGCCGGCCTAATTAGGCCGGCATTTTGAGTATCCGCCCGTTCGAGAGGCATCCCATGCCCCTCTACCGACCGCACGCAAGACTCGCCGATCAGCTCAAAGCCATCCGCGGATCGAAAGCTTGGGCATGAAGCCGATACTCGCGGTTGACATCGATGGGGTGGTCAGCTTGTTTGGGGCCGAGGAGAAACCGGATCGGGCTTTTACCAAGCTTGAGCTGGTGGATGGGGTGCCTCATTTGATCTCGCTGCCTGTTGGGGAGCGGTTGGTTCGGCTGAGCGAGCATTTTGAGCTGGTCTGGGCGAGCGGGTGGGAGGACAAAGCGAACTTCTATCTGCCCTCGCTGCTGGGGCTGCCGGAGCTGCCGCACGTGACGTTTGACGGGGCCGTGCGAGCGGGGGCGGCCCACTGGAAGCTGGGGCCGCTTGAGGAGTACGGGCAGGGGCGGCCGTTGGCCTGGGTCGACGACAACTTCGACAACAGCTGTTACGAGTGGGCGGAGCAGCGTGAGCAGCCGACCCTGCTCGTGCCGACGGAGACCCACCTCGGTCTGGAGGAGGCCCACGTCGAGGCCTTGCGGCAGTGGGCCGCATCTCTACACTGACGCGATGGAGGGCTTCTGGCCAATCTTCTTTCTGCTCGTAGTGCTGAAGATTCCCGTCTTCGCCTCGATAGCCCTGATCTGGTGGGCAGGCCAAGAACCGAAGCCAGAAGGAGCCGCCGAGGACACCGATGGCGGCCCCAAGCGCTGGCGGCCCAGCCCGGCTAGGCCGAGGGGCCCGCACAGCGGACTTCCTAGTGGTGGCGCGAGGAGGACCCGCGGGCATCCATCGGAACCCGCTCCCTTCGGTCGCTCACAAGTTCCGCTGGATGCCCGCGGGTCCTCCCACAGCCATCATCAAACCCTCTGAGCGGCCCGCTTGCGCTCGCGACGGATCTCGCGAAGGTACGGCTGAAAGTCAACCTGGATCGTGTGGCGCTTGGAGGCCACGTAACGTTTTTTCAGCTTCTTTTCTGCGGTGGCAATCTCGCTGCGCATCTCGCTGGGCGAGGGCAGCGTTCCGCGCCCGCTGAGCAGATCCGCAACCCACTCCGCCTGGGCCTCGGCGATCGGCATGATCGCCCCGAGCGGCTGGACCAGGCCGATGAAATAGAGGTTTGGGTGCTCGACCGAGGCGACCCGCCTGTAGAGCGGCAGCTGATTGTCGGCAGCTGAAATCAGGCTCTCGTCGAAGAACGGGAAGGTGATCTTGTAGCCCGTGCAATAGACGACTAGGTCGATCTCCTCTTTGCTGCCATCGACAAAGCGAACCGTCCGCCGCTCAGTGAAACGGTCGAGGTTGGGCTTGACCGTGATGTCGCCGTGGCCGAGCCGTGAGAGCAGCTCGGCGGAGACTGTTGGGTGCGCCTCCAACAACTTGTGGTCGGGCTTGGGCAGACCGTAGGCGGTCATATCGCCGGCGGTGAGGCCAAGCATGCGGCCGAGCACGAAGCGCTGCACGGGAAGCGGCATCAGCGTCAGCAGCTTCGACGCCGCTTCGTCGGTCGGTTTGCCGTTCAGGTACTTGGGCATGATGTAGGCGCCGCGGCGCATCGCTAGGAAGGTCTTCTCGGCGATCCGCGAGGCCTCAACCGCGATGTCGGTCGCTGAGTTGCCGATTCCCAGGACGAGCACGCGCTTGTCGCGCAGCACCTCGGGCTCACGGTAGTGATGGACGTGGATCTGCTCCCCCTCGAACTCGTCCGATCCGGGGAACGCCGGCTCAGGCCAGCGCGGATCCCAGTGGTGGCCATTGGCGACAAGCACCGCTCGGTAGCGATGCGTCTCACTTTCGCCATCGGCGCCCTCGACTGTGACCTCCCACTCGCCGTCGATCGACACAACGCTCTTGACCTCGGTGCGGAAATGGATCCCATCGCGCAAAGCGAAATGGTCGACGTAGTCGTCGAAGTAGGCAGCGATCTGGAAATGGTTCGGGTAGTCCGGGTAGTCCGCCGGCATCGGGTAGGTCTTGTAGGCCATCAGACCACGCGAGGTGTTGATGTGCAGGGAGCGGTAGGCCGACGACATTTCATTGTCGTTTTCAAAGCGCCAGTTACCACCCACCTGAGAGCCCTTCTCAAAGCAGTCGAACTGGATCCCGCGCGCGTTTAGCACCTGGCAGGCGGCGATCCCAGAGGACCCAGCACCGATTACGCAGACCTTTTGGGCGGCTGCCATGCCTCGGAATCTACTCGCTTGGACAGCCCGCCGAATCCAATAGGCTCGCGGCAACGGGCCTCTCTCAACCGCCCTCGGCAATCACCGAGCGACTTGGGGATCGGCCCGGTGATTGCCGTTTTCTGTACCGCTACTTCTTTGGGCCGTGCTCTTTCTTGGAGCCATGCTTTTTCCCGTGCTTGGGAGGCAGCTTTACCTTGAACGTCTGGGTCTCGCTTTTCAGCGCCCCACCGGTGGGGGTGAAGTCAATCCGGACCTTCAGATTCAGTTTCCCTTTTTTCTTCAGCGACTTCAGCGCTGTCGGGGTCAGCTTCAATTTCAGCGTGTTGGGTCCGGCCACTACCAGCTGTGAAAGTCGCTTGATCAGCGGCTTCGTCTTTTTGTGCCCTTTTTTGGCCTTGCTGCTCTCAGCGACGGTACTGCTGCCGGCTTCCTCCTCCAGGACGCTTTCAGCGACCACGTTGCCGGCGCTGTCGAAGGTGATTTTCACGAACACGACGTGACAGCCTTTCGAGCAGCTGATTCGCGGTTCGACCGTGAAGGTGTTGGGCGGAGGCGGAGGTGGGGCGCAGTGTTCGTTGGAGTCGCGCACCTGTCCAACAGGACAGGGCGGCAGCGCCGCGCTAGCCCCGGCTTTTACCAGTTCGACAAGCTGGCTCGCCAGGCTTTTCCCGCCGTCGGAATACAAAGCGGACCCGCCTGTGCGGCCAGCCCAATTCTGCCAGTAGGGGAAGTAGGCCTCGAAACCGTGGTAGTCGACAAACTCGAGAGGCCTACCGTCAAGAATCAGCTTCTGCAGGAGGCTCTGCCAGTCAATGTCATCGCTGGTGCCAATAGTGCTGTCCGGACCCGGATCGGGACCCGTGTTGAACGGGGATACGTACCAGTCGGAACTCGGGATGCCATCGTTCAGATCGGTGTCGTGAGGCACATTGTCGGCCACGACCACGATTACTCCGCGGGCCCCGGGCCGCCAGCCGACCGCCGGGTTGCTGTCGGTCTCGTACAAGGCTCGCCCGTAGGCCTCGGGGCCGTCGCCGCCTCCCGTCGCGAACAAATTCAGCAGGCCAGCTGAGATCGCCGACTGGTTGGGCGTGATTGGAACATCGAGGGTCCACGGCTGGGATCCATTCCCGATGTCGTAGAGGTCTTCGCCGAATTCGAATTCGCTTCCTTCCGGATATCCGTTGAAGTTCACGCTGCTGTAGTCGCTCACCTCGGAAAGGCCGAACTGAACGTCGGGAAGAGACGTTCCGATCTGGGCCATCGCTTCCTGAATTTCGGCCTTTGCTTCCGAGAGAGCCGAAGACATCGATCCCGTCGTGTCGAAGACGAACATGACATCGGTGTGCGCGGGAGCGGCGGCGCTCGCCCGGCCTGGGACGACAGAGGCAAGAACCGCTATCGCTAGCAGCAGAGTGGCAGCGGCACAATGGCGCCTGGCAGCAATGGAAAAACTCACAACGACGACCTCCCGGGCAGATTCGCGGACAAGAACGCTGACGCTAACCAATATTCGTCTCATAGCGGCGCTATTACGCGAGAAGGGTACGAATGTCGTCCCGTCCCAAAGGGCACGAGAAAGGGGTGAGGAGGTTCACCCCTGGGGTCCGTAGAGAGAAACGGCAATCGATTCGAAGCTTGGTCCATCGGATTTACCAACCAACCAAAGGAGCTTCCGATGACCAGCAAGACCCGTTCATTCCGTCTCTCCCCCGCCCTCGTGATCAGCTGCCTGGCGCTGTTCATGGCCCTGACCGGCGGTGCATTCGCCGCTGGGATCGCCAAGAACACCGTCCGCTCGCCGCAGATCGTCGACGGCACGATCCGCACGGTTGACCTCCGCGACAACGCGGTCGCCGCCGGCAAGATCGCCCCGGACGCCGTCGACACGACCGAGATCGCTGAAAACGGCGTTGAATCATCCGACGTCGCCCCCGAGACCCTGACCTCGGCGGACCTCGGCGCAGCATCGGTCACCTCCTCGGAGGTAGCCGACCAGTCCCTGACCGCCAACGACCTAGGCCCCGACTCAGTCGGCTCGAGCGAGCTGCAGGCCGGCTCCGTCCGCGCCGCCGAGCTCGGCACGATCATCCAGGTCTCCAACGCGGTCACGATCAAAGCCGGCGCCAACGAGGCGGTCACCGCCACCTGCCCCGCTGGAACCACGGTGATCAGCGGCGGCGGCCTGCCGGGCCTCTACGCGGTCGCCCTAGTCGGCAGCGTCCGCAGCGGCAACGGCTGGGAGGCGTACGCCCACAGCAACTCGGGCAGCGACACCACCCTCACCGCCTACGCCTACTGCCTCTCAGGCGGCAGCAGCAACTAGGCACCGTAACGCGCTGCGGCTCTATCTCAGCCAAAAAGCGTTACACCAAAGCGAAGCAGCACCAGCGGCCCGGGCAAAGCCCGGGCCGCTTCGCGTTCCGGCTCGAACTGCATCAACTTCTACCCCTACTAGAGGTAGAAGTTGATGCAGTTCGCAAGGAGGTCGGAGTTCAGCCTCCGAGCCCAAGGGAGCCCCCTCAGCTAAACCGAAGCGGATGTAGTCACCCGGCTTCGGAGCTGCGAAGGGCGCGGGGCGCCCCTGTGGCGGAACTTGTGAGCCCCCGAAGGGGGCGGGTTCCGCAACAGGGGCGCCCCGCGCCCCACCACCACACAACTAAGACTGCCCGGGCGACTTCTCCTCGGAGGTCTGCTCGATCTCCTGCGCCAACTCCTCCAACTCCTCCGCAAACGAAGGCCCGAAGCTCTCGACCGTGGTGTCCTCGCCGTCCAGCCCCAGCTCAGCGGCCAGCTCTTCCTCGTCGAGCAACCCTTCCTCGCTCGGCGGCTCGATCGGCACCGCAGGCTCCACCGCGATCGTGCGGTAGTGCTTGAGGCCGGTCGCAGCCGGAATCAGCTTGCCGATGATCACGTTCTCCTTCAGGCCCACCAATTTGTCTCGCTTGCCCTCCAGTGCGGCATCGGTGAGCACCTTGGTCGTCTCCTGGAAGGAGGCGGCGGAGAGGAAGGACTCGGTTGCCAGCGAGGCCTTCGTGATTCCGAGGATGACCTCCTCGGCCTTGGCCGGCGTGCCGCCCTCTTCCTTGGTCTTTTTGTTGAGTCGTTTGAGCGCGCCGCGATCCTCGAGCTGACCCGGCAGCAGGCTGGTCGAGCCCTTCGACTCGATCCTCACCTTCTTCAGCATCTGGCGGGCGATCAGCTCGATGTGCTTGTCGTTGATGTCGACGCCCTGGGCGCGGTAGACCTTCTGCACCTCGGCCACCAGGTAGAGCTCAACTGCGGTGCGGCCGCGGATCGTCAGCAGGTCAGCTGGGTAAAGCGAGCCCTCGTTGAGCTGCTGACCGACCTCGACCTTCTCCCCGTCAGCGACATGCAGGCGGGTGCGGGGCGGGAAGCTGTAGGCGTGCTCCTCGCCGCTGGACTCGGTGACGATCACTTTCAGGGCTTTGTCGGTTTCTTCAACCGCGACCTTGCCGGCCGCCTCAGCCATCTGGGCCAGGCCCTTCGGTTTACGTGCCTCGAAAAGCTCGACGATGCGCGGCAGACCCTGGGTGATGTCCTGGCCGGCGACACCTCCTGTATGGAAGGTCCGCATGGTCAGCTGCGTGCCCGGCTCACCGATCGACTGGGCGGCGATGATCCCCACCGCGTCGCCAATGTTGACCGTGAAGCCAGTCGCTGGAGCGACGCCATAGCAAGAGCGGCACACGCCGGAGTCGGCGTCGCACTTCAGCGCCGAGCGGACCGGGATCTTGATCTCTTCGCCTTCGAACGCCTCGGCAATCGCCTCGACGTCGGCCAGGGTGATCTCCTGGTTGCGCTTGAGCAGCTCGCGGCCTCGTTTGGTTTCGAGTTTTTTCGCCGAGAGACGCCCGAAGAGGTTGTCGTTGAGCGAATTGTCGTCCTTGCGCAAGGCCATCTCGATGTGGTCTTTGGTCTTGCAGTCCTCCTCACGGACGATCACGTCCTGGGCAACGTCGACGAGGCGGCGGGTCAGGTAACCCGAGTCGGCCGTACGCAGCGCCGTGTCGGCGAGTCCCTTTCGGGCACCGTGTGTGGAGATGAAGTACTCGAGGACCGAGAGGCCCTCCATGAAGTTGGCCTTGATCGGCCGCTCGATGATTTCGCCCTTCGGATTGGCCATCAGGCCGCGCATCCCCGCCAGCTGACGGATCTGCTTGAAGGAGCCACGAGCACCCGAATTGGCCATCATGAAAATCGGATTCAGCACGTCGAGGTTGTCTTCCATCGCTTTCGCGACCTCGTCCGTCGCTTCGTTCCACTTCGACGTGACCGCCTCGTGGCGCTCCTCGGCGGTGATGTAGCCGTCGTCGTACTGGCCCTGAATAGCAGCGGTCTGCGCCTCGTAGCCTTCGAGGATCTTCTCCTTGGTCGGCGGTGAGACGACGTTGTTCTTGGACACCGTGATTCCCGCCTGGCTGGCGTAGTGGAAGCCGAGGTCCTTGAACGCGTCGAGCACCTGCGAGACAGCCGGTGCCCCATAGGCCTCGACCAGGTCGGAGACCATCTCGTTGACGTCCTTCTTCTTCATCGGATGGTTGACGAACTCGAACTGCTCGGCATCGAAGTCGTCGCCAAGAGCCTCGGCCAAAGCACGCTCGATCTTTTCGTTGAAGATGATCCGCCCGACCGTGGTCAGGAAGTGCTCATGCCCGGCCCGCCGGTACTCGGCCTGGTCGTGCAGCTTGCAGCCGCCGTTCTCGTAGACGAGCTCGGCCTCCTGGGCGGAGCGGAACACCTTCGGCGAAGAGCCGTTGCGGGCTGCGCCCTGACCGGCCTTCAGCTCGGCGTCGACCTTGGCCAGGTCCTCCTCGTCGGGACCGTAGGTGAGGTAGTAGATACCCAGCACCATGTCCTGGGTCGGCGTCGCCAGCGGCGCGCCGTGGGCCGGCGAAAGGATGTTGTTCGCCGAGAGCATCAGGATCCGCGCCTCGGCCTGAGCCTCGGCGGAGAGCGGCACGTGCACGGCCATCTGGTCGCCGTCGAAGTCGGCATTGAAGGCGTGACAGACCAAGGGATGAACCTGGATGGCCTTGCCCTCGACCAGCACCGGCTCGAAGGCCTGGATGCCGAGGCGGTGCAGGGTCGGTGCGCGGTTGAGCAGCACCGGGTGCTCGTGGATGACTTCCTCGAGCACGTCCCAGACCTCGGGAATCATCGACTCGACCATCTTCTTGGCCGCCTTGATGTTCTGGACCGCCTTACGCTCGACCAGCTGAGCCATGATGAATGGCTTGAAGAGCTCGAGGGCCATGAGCTTGGGCAGGCCGCACTGGTGCAGCCTCAGGCTCGGGCCGGAGACGATCACCGAACGGCCGGAGTAGTCGACGCGCTTGCCGAGCAGGTTCTGGCGGAAGCGTCCCTGCTTGCCCTTGAGCATGTCGGAGAGCGACTTCAGCGGACGGTTGCCGGGACCCGTCACCGGGCGGCCACGGCGGCCGTTGTCGAACAGTGCGTCGACGGCCTCCTGCAGCATCCGCTTCTCGTTGTTGACGATGATCTCGGGGGCGCCGAGGTCAAGCAGTCGCTTGAGGCGGTTGTTGCGGTTGATCACGCGCCGATAGAGGTCGTTGAGGTCGGAGGTGGCGAAGCGGCCACCGTCGAGCTGCACCATCGGGCGCAGCTCCGGCGGGATCACCGGCACGCAGTCGAGGATCATCCAGTCCGGCTTGTTCTCGGAGTTGAGGAAGGCCGAGGTGACCTTAAGGCGCTTAACCGCGCGGGCCTGTTTCTGGCCTTTTGAGCTGTTGATGATCAGCTCCAGCGCCTCGCATTCACCCGCGAGGTCAACCTGTTCAAGCAGATCGCGCACCGCTTCCGCGCCCATGCTGCCGCGGAAGTACTCGCCCCAGCCAAAAGGTGAGCCGAAGCGATCCTTGAGCTCGCGGAAGACGGTCTCGTCGTTGACGACGTCCTTCGGCTTCATCTCGGTGAAGATCTTCCAGACTTCCGCCATCCGCTCAATCGCCTCGTCGATGTAGGCCTCGGTGTCGGAGATCTCCGCGTCAAAGGTCTTGCGCAGTTCTTTGATCATCTTGGCGCGTTCGTCGTCTTTGAGCTTGCGCAGTTGCGCCTGGGTCAGCTTCAGCGAATCGGCCCAGATGTGGTCGTCGTCGTCGAACTTGGTCTGGGTGCCGTCCTCGAGGTACTTGACCCGGCGCTCGAGCGACTCGCTCAGCTCCTGAGTCCTTTTCTGCCTTTCGGCCTCGTAGGAATCGGTGACCTTTTTGACCTCTTTCTCGAGCTCGCCGAGATCCTTGTCACGAGCCTCGACATCGACCCAGGTGATCATCGAAGCGGCGAAGTAGAGAACCTTCTCCAGCTCCTTCGGCGCCATGTCGATCAGGTAGCCGATCCGGCTCGGCACGCCCTTGAAGAACCAGATGTGGGAGACCGGCGCGGCCAGGTCGACGTGACCCATGCGCTCGCGGCGGACCTTGGAGCGGGTTACCTCGACGCCGCAGCGCTCGCAGACGATGCCCTTGTAGCGGACCCGCTTGTACTTGCCGCAGTAGCACTCCCAGTCCTTGGTCGGACCGAAGATGCGCTCGCAGAAGAGCCCGTCTTTCTCGGGCTTCAGCGTCCGGTAGTTGATCGTCTCCGGCTTGGTGACCTCGCCCCAACTCCAGGAGCGGATCTTCTTCGACGACGCGAGGCCGATCTCGATTGCGTCGAAATTGTTGATGTCGATCATCAGTCCTCCACCTTTGCCTCTTCGGCCTCTTTGGCTGGCTCGGCGCCGTCAGCTGCGGCGCCATCAGTTCCTCCGTCGCCCTCAGCGACCACCTGCTCCTCTTGCTCGTCGGCGGCCTCCGTGGCCCCGTTGGGAGAGTCGGCGCGGACCCCGGTCAGGTCCATGCCCAGCTCCTCGGCGGCCTTGAGTAGGTCGTCGTCCTCCTCGGCGATCTCGACGTCGCCACCTTCGGAGACGACGTTGGCGTCCAGCGAGAGGCTCTGGATCTCCTTCAGCAGCACTTTGAAGGACTCCGGGATCGACGGCTCGGGGATGTTCTCCCCCTTGACGATCGCCTCGTAGGCCTTCACCCGCCCGACCGTGTCGTCGGACTTGACCGTGAGCATCTCCTGCAGCGTGTAGGCAGCGCCGTAGGCCTCCAGGGCCCAGACCTCCATCTCGCCGAAGCGCTGCCCACCGAACTGCGCCTTGCCGCCCAGCGGCTGCTGGGTGACGAGCGAGTACGGCCCGGTCGAACGCGCGTGGATCTTGTCGTCGACCAGGTGGAGCAGCTTGAGGATGTACATGTAGCCGACCGTGACCTTGCCCTCGTAGGGCTCGCCGGTGCGGCCGTTGTAGAGCTGGGCGCTGCCATCGGCGCGGGCGCCGGGACGGGCGCTCTTGTCGATGCCAAGGTCGATGCCGCGCTCGGCGTTCTCGTCCTGCCAGCTGACTAGCGCCTCGTCGACGTCCTCGACGGTTGCCCCGTCGAAGACCGAGGTCGCCACGTAGACGCGACCGTCACCTTCGGCGGAGTGCGCCTGCTTGTAGGCGTCGGAGCCGTCGTCATACCAACCGTTGCCAGCAACCCAGCCAAGGTGCGTCTCGAGTATCTGACCGATGTTCATTCGGCTCGGCACCCCGAGCGGGTTGAGGATCACGTCGACGGGGGTGCCGTCGGCGAGGTGGGGCATGTCCTCCTCGGGCACGATCTTGGAGATCACACCCTTGTTCCCGTGACGGCCGGCGAGCTTGTCGCCCTCGGCGATCTTGCGCTTCGTGGCAACGAAGACGCGCACGAGGTCGTTGACCCCGGCGGCCAGATCGTCGCCGTCGTCGCGGCTGAAGGTGAGCACGTCGATGACGACGCCACCCTCGCCGTGGGGCACCTTCAGCGACGTGTCCCTGACCTCGCGCGCCTTCTCCTTGAAGATCGCGCGGATCAGCTTCTCCTCGGCGGTCAGCTCGGTCTCGCCCTTGGGCGTCACCTTGCCGACCAGCAGGTCGCCGGAAACGACCTCGGCGCCGACGCGGACGATGCCGCGCTCGTCGAGGTTGCGCAGGCTCTCCTCGGAGCGGTTGGGGATGTCGCGGGTGATCTCCTCGTCGCCGAGCTTGGTCGTGCGGGCGTCGATCTCGTACTCCTCGATATGGATCGAGGTGAGCTCGTCGTCCTTGACCAGGCGCTCGGAGAGGATGATCGCGTCCTCGAAGTTGTAGCCCTCCCAGGACATGAAGGCGACCAGGCAGTTCTTGCCCAGGGCGATCTCGCCGCCACCGGTCGAGGAACCATCGGCGAGCACGTCGCCCTGCTTCACCTTCTGGCCGCTGTTGACGATCGGCCGCTGGTGGATGATCGTGCCCTGATTAGAGCGCATGAACTTGTGCAGCGGGTACTCGTCTTTCTTCGCGCCGTAGCTGACCACGATCCGCTCTGAATCGACGTGCTCGACCTCGCCGTCATTGGCGGCGAGAATGACGTCGCCAGTATCGACCGCGGCGCGGCGCTCCATGCCGGTGCCGATCAATGGCGGATCGGGCTTCAGCAGCGGCACCGCTTGGCGCTGCATGTTGGAGCCCATCAGCGCCCGGTTGGCGTCGTCGTGCTCGAGGAAGGGAATCAATGCCGTCGCCACCGACCAGATCTGGGTCGGCGAGACATCCATCAGATCAACCTCTTTAGGCGAGGCGGTTGCGTACTCGTCCTCGCCAGAGCGCACCAGGACCGTCGGACCTTTCAGCTTCTGGGTCTTCTCGTCGAGCTCGGCGTTCGCCTGGGCGATCACCTTGTCTTCCTCTTGGGTGGCGTCCATGTGGACGATCTCCCCAGTGACGGTGCCGTCCTTGACCACCCGGTAGGGCGTGGTGACGAAGCCGTGCTCGGAAACCTGGGCGTAGGAGGAGAGTGAGCCGATCAGGCCAATGTTCGGTCCCTCCGGGGTCTCGATCGGGCACATCCGGCCGTAATGGGTCGGGTGCACGTCGCGAACCTCGATCGGGGCACGCTCGCGGGTCAGGCCGCCGGCACCCAGCGCCGAGAGGCGGCGCCGGTGCGTGAGTCCGGCCAGCGAGTTGGTCTGGTCCATGAACTGCGAGAGCTGCGAGGAGCCGAAGAACTCCTTCATCGCCGCCACAACCGGGCGGATATTGATGATCGTCTGCGGTGTGATCGCATCGGAGTCTTCAGTCGTCAGCCGCTCGCGCACGACGCGCTCCATCCGGTAGAGGCCGATACGGAAGGCCTCCTGGATCAGCTCGCCAACCGTGCGCAGGCGCCGGTTACCGAAGTGCTCGTACTCGTCGAGGTGCTCGTTGACCGGCTCGCGGGGGTAAGTGATCGCCTCCGCGGCGTAGTCTTTGATCGGGTTCTCCTCGTCGATCTCCTCGGGGATACCGAGCAGCTTCGGAAGGCTGACCAGCTCCTTGACCAAGGCGATGATGTCGTCGTGGGTGAGAACCCTGGTGTCGAGGTCGATGTCGAGATCGAGCCGGGCGTTGAGCTTGTAGCGGCCGACTCGCGTCAGGTCGTAGCGCTTGGGATCGAAAAACAGCTGCTCAAGCAGATTGCGGGCGGCGTCGACTGAGGGCGGCTCGCCCGGGCGCTGCTTCTTAAACAGCTCGATCAGAGCGCCCTCCTCAGTCCGGGTCGCCTCGGTGTCGGCCTCGATCGTGTGACGCATGTAGATCGAGTTGTCGAACATCTTCAGGATCTGCTCGTCCTCGACATAGCCCATCGCGCGCAGCAGCACCGTCACTGGCAGCTTGCGCTTGCGGTCGATGCGGACGAAGACCTTGCCTTTTTTGTCGATCTCGAGCTCAAGCCAGGAGCCGCGAGCCGGCATCAGGTTCGCAATGAAGACCTGCTTTTCAGCGTCCTTCGGCGCCATCACGTAAGCGCCAGGGGAACGAACGAGCTGGGTGACGACGACGCGCTCGGTGCCGTTGATGATGAAGGTGCCGCGATCGGTCATCCATGGGAAATCGCCCATGAAGACAGCCTGCTCACGGATCTCACCCGTCTCTTTGTTCTGGAAAGCGACGGTCGCAGAGAGCGGCCGCGAGTAGGTCATGTCCTTCTCGCGACACTCCTCGATCGTGTGTGGCGGATCCTCGAATTTGAACTCGCCAAAGACGATGGCGAGATTCCCCGTGTAGTCCTCAATCGGGGATATGTCGTTAATCGTCTCTCGCAGTCCACCCTTCTTCGCATCCGTCAGCTCTTCGAAAGAGCGACGCTGGATATCGATCAAATGGGGGACTTCAAGGGGGTTCTGTAGTCGGGAAAAACTCCTACGGGTTACGGGGGCAGCGTTCGAACGTGCCAAAGTCGGCGACTCCTCAGAGGGTCAGAGGGACGTTAGGTGCAGCGCAGATATCGGGCAGGGGACACAACTGGGCGCGACCGCGAAAAATAACACACGGCCGCGCTCTGCCGCAGACTTGGCTCCCCACCTGGGCTCCAGCCGCGGTTGATGCTGGCTTTACTTGAGCTCGACGGTGGCGCCGGCCTCCTCGAGCTCGGCCTTCAGCTTGTCGGCCTCCTCGCGCTCGATGCCCTCCTTGATCGCCTTCGGCGCCTCGTCAACCATCGCCTTGGCCTCTTTCAGGCCAAGCCCGGTTGCAGCACGCACGACCTTGATCACAGGCACCTTCTGGCCGCCTACCTCAGTCAACACGACGTCGACCGTGGAGGCCTCCTCCTCACCACCGCCACCATCGGCGGGTGCGCCGGCGGCTGCGGGGGCAGCTGCGGCGACAGCGGTCGCTGAGACGCCGAACTCCTCCTCGAGCGCTTTGATCCGCTCGGAGAGCTCGAGCACCGAGATGCTCTTCAGCTCCTCGATCCAGTCCTCTGTCGAAATCTTGGTTGCCATCTACTCCTCTTCCTTGCTCGCGTCGTCATTTGAAGTCTCATCGTCACTGGAAGTCTCGGGCTCGGGCTCGGCCGCCTCTGGCTCTGCAGCGTCCGGCTCAGCAGCTGCCTCGGACTCAGGCGCGGCGTCCTCAGGCTCGGCGGCTGCCTCGGGCTCGGGGGGAGCGTCCTCGGCTGCGGTCTCCGGCTCTGCAGCCGCGGCCTCGGGCGCCGGCGCCTCGCCGGAGACGAGGCCCTGGTCGGCGATCTGGCCGAGCTGGGAAGCGAGTCCCTGGATCAGCGAGCCAAGGCCGCGGACCAGGCCGGTCAGCGGGCTGGCGACGACGCCGGCGAACTGGCCGATCAGCACTTCCTGGCTCGGCAGCCTGGCGATCGACTTGAAGCGATCCTCGTCGAGGCTGAGGTCGGCCATGAAGCCGCCCTTGAAGGCGACCACGTCGTGCTCTTTGTTGAAACTCGAAAGCGTCTTTGCGGCCTGGGCGGTATCGCCACGGACGAAGGCAAGGGCGGTCGGCCCCTGCAGCAGCTCGGCCAGACGGGCCTCGCCGGCTTTGTCGGCGGCGATTTTGGTCAGGCGATTCTTGACGATGCGGAAGCTGGCATCGGACTCGCGCAGTTTGGTGCGCAGCTCGGCCGCCTGGGGGACGCTGATTCCCCGGTAGTCAACCGCGAAGATCGCTTCGGACTCCGCGATTTGCGCGGCGATCTCCTCGATTGTTGCTGACTTTTCGTCTCGGTTCATTCGTCTACCTGCATCGGGCTTGTGGGCCTCGGCCCCGCCGATGGTCTCGGGTGCGACGGCGCAGTCTAGGCCGTAACGGCTTCCTCTGCTGCCTGGGGCGCAGCGGCATCGTCGCGGGCGCCGACCTTGGAGGCGTCGACCCGGATCCCCGGGCCCATCGTCGTCGTCAGCGTGCAGGAGACGATGTAGCGCCCCTTCGCCGCGGAGGGCTTGGCACGAACGATCTCCTCCATGACGACGGAGAAGTTGTCAAGCAGCTTGTCGGCCTCGAGGCTCGCCTTGCCGATCGCCATGTGGACGATCGCCTGGCGGTCAGTGCGGTACTCGACTTTGCCCGCCTTGGACTCGGTCACCGCTTTCTCGATGTCATCGGTGACCGTGCCGACCTTGGGGTTGGGCATCTTGCCCTGGGGGCCGAGGACGCGACCCAGTTTGCCAACCGTTCCCATCATCTGCGGGGTCGCGATCGCCACGTCGAAGTCGGTCCAGCCCTCCTCCTCGACTTTCTTGGCTAGGTCGTCGCCACCGACGAAGTCGGCACCGGCGGCCTCGGCGTCACGCGCCTGCTGGCCCTGGGCGAAGACCGCGATGGTCACGTCTTTGCCCAGTCCATGAGGCAGAGCGAGGGTGCCGCGCAGCTGCTCCTCGGCATGGCGGACGTTGACCCCGAGCAGCACGTGCAGCTCGACGGTCTCGTCGAAGTTGGCGCTGGCGGTCTCCTTGACCAGGCCGATCGCCTCGGCGGGCGGGTAGGCGTGGTCGCGCTGGACCTTGCCGATCTGTTTGCGGTAGCGCTTGCCGTGGGCCATGGCTATTTGACGTCCACGCCCATCGAGCGGGCGGTGCCGGCGATGATCTTCGAGGCGGCGTCGAGGTCGTTGGCGTTGAGGTCGGGCATCTTGCGCTCGGCGATCTGCCGCACCTGGTCCATCGAGATCGTCCCCACCTTGTTGACGTGGGGCTCGCCCGAGCCCTTCTTGATCCCGATCGCCTCCTTGATCAGCACCGCCGCCGGAGGCGTCTTGGTGATGAAGGTGAAGGAGCGGTCCTCATAGACGGTGATTTCGACCGGGATGATCGTGCCGCCTTCGGACTGCGTCTGCGAGTTGAACGCCTTACAGAACTCCATGATGTTGACGCCGTGCTGACCCAGCGCCGGGCCAACCGGCGGAGCCGGGTTGGCCGAGCCGGCCGAGATCTGCAGCTTGATCTGTGTGAGGACTTTTTTCGCCATTGGGATCGAGGAGGGTAGCGGTCGCTCGCCTAAATCTTCTTTACCTGGTCGTAGCCGACCTCGACCGGCGTCTCACGGCCGAAGATCGAGACCAGCACCTTGAGTTTGGCAGCGTCCTCGTTGATCTCGGCAATCTCGCCCGAGAAGTCGGAGAGAGGCCCGGAAACGACCTTGACCGACTCGCCGATCGAGAACTGGGCCTGGGTGCGCGGCCGCTCGGCGGTCTCACGGTGCAGCAGCCGGTCGACCTCCGGTTTGGAGAGCGGCACCGGCTTGTTGCGGGAGCCGACGAAGCCGGTGACTCCGGGCGTGTTCTTGACCAGGCCCCACGCGTCGTCGGTCATCTCCATGTTGACCAGGACGTAGCCCGGCATCGTGCGTTTCTCTTTCGGTTCTTTCTGCCCGTCCTTGCCGAGTTCCATCACCTGCTCGGTGGGGACGACCACCTGGCGCACGTTGCGGTTTTGGCTCATCGTCTGAACCCGGTGCTCGAGGTTGTGCTTGACCTTGTTCTCGTGCCCGGAATAGGTGTTAATCACGTACCAGCGATACATGCTTTTGGGAAGCCTTTGTCTCGGAGATCCGCTAGAGGATCTGCTTGATCAGGAAGTTGAAGGCGGCGTCGAGCGCACCGAGGTAAGTTGCGGCGACGGCGACGAAGATGATCGTTACGGCGGTCGCCTGGACCAGAGTGTCGCGGTCGGGCCACTGGACCTTCTTCAGCTCGGCCCAGCAGGAGGCGAGGAAACCGATCACGCCGCCGCGCTGGCGTTCCGCTGAAGCCTGTTTCTGCTTCTTGGCGAGCTGCTCGCTCTCACGGCGCTTCTGCTCGCCGCGCTTGCGCTTTTCGTTTTCCTTCAGGGCCTTGGTCTCAGCGCGGCGTTGGGCGCGAGGGCTCTTGGGCGCGTCCGGAGTTTCCAGCGCCGCCTCGGGAGCACCGGCTGCCATGCCGGCCTCGACCGCCTCGATCTCGGCGATGTCGCCAGAGACCGGGACCTGGGTGTTGTGCTGGGCGCGCGACTCGGCGGTGCGCTCGGAACCGGAACGCTTGAGCTCCTGTTCTTCGCGGGCCTTGCGCTCCGCCTTGCGCTGTGCACGCGTCTTCGCCACGGAGCTAGCGCGTCTCCTTGTGTGCCGTGTGGCATTTGCACCAGCGGCAGAACTTGCGCAGCTCGATGCGATCCGGCGAATTTCGCCGGGACTTATTTGTCTGGTAGTTGCGCCGCTTGCAGTCTTCGCAAGCCAACGTCACCGCGATGCGGACATCTCCGCGAGCCATAACTCCCTCGATTGCTTACGCGCCGTTACAAGGAAAAACCCCGGGCCGAGGCACGAGGCTGACCCGAAGAATAGCGCCCTGCGAGCAGCGGCGGCTTGTCCCGTACCATCCGCCTCGGAAGCGCAGAAAAGGCGGGCCTTTCCGGCAATTGATGCGCCCGGAGAATCGAACTCTCGACCTCCGGCTTGAAAGGCTGAGGGTGGGGCGCTTGGGGAATGGGATTGCAGCGGTGATGTGACTGGGATGCGACTCCCTCACCGTGGTCGGACAACGGGTTAAGCCCTGGGGTTGAGCTTCAAAGCCCACGGCACCAAGGAGGCGGCGCGGCGAGCACGCCGCCGGTGAGGAGTCTTTCCTGATCAACGACGGCGTAGCCCGGCCACTGCTAAGAATCGCGGCTATGGCCGAGGATCTTCTGAGCGAACTGCGGGACTTCGCCAAGGACCTCGAAGGGGCCGCAGCTAGGGGCGAGCTACAGACGAAAGAGCCTCTTCGTGAGGTGATGGATGCAGCAGGACAGATTGGAAAGGCCTGGTCGGGCTCAAACCTCGGATACCACAGCCGCGTTTACTACGCCGACCTTGAGCCGCCGCCGCCTGGCGCCCACTTCGATTCCGAGTGGGGCTTCCTGGGCAGGCTCCAGGGGACCACCGGCGATTGGCAAGAGTTCGATTTCGACGCGGTCATAGCCACGCTCTACGCGCTGACCGGTCGCGGAAACCTCAATCCAGAGGCTGATCTGGCAATCAAGGCAAGCGCTTTGCTGGAGGCAACTAAGCCGCAGGTCGTCTCAGTGCTGCGCGCCTGGTTGACACATCACGAGGATGCACTAGTCGCCGAGCTTTCGGAGGAAGCCTCAAGAATCGAGCCCATGAGCGAGCGAACAGCGCAGACGGCGCTTGTCGGCCAGATCGGCACGAAAATGATCCGTGACACGACGGCGCTCAGCCAGGGTTGGCAGGCCGCCCCCCACCAGGTGGTCGAAGCGCGAGCGATCTCGATCCGGTCGTCCTTTCAGAGCTGCGAAAAGCTCGCCGAGCTTGCCTCTCGCGCCGCCGACCACATCGCCCGGCTTGAGCTCTCTCAAACTGCAAGAGGCCAAGCGCCAGTCGCTGCCGGCGAAAACATTTTCATTGGCCACGGCCGCGCCAGCGCCTGGCGCGAGTTGAAGGACTTCGTCAGCGAACGCCTCTCCCTGCCATGGGATGAGTTCAACCGCGTCCCGGTCGCCGGAGTGACCAACATCGCCCGCCTATCGGAGATGCTCGATCAGGCTGCAATCGCCTTCCTCGTCTTGACCGCTGAGGACGAAACGGCCGACGGCGAAGAGCGGGCGCGCCAGAACGTCGTTCACGAGGCCGGACTATTCCAGGGCCGCCTTGGCTTTGCTCGGGCGATCGTCCTCCTGGAGGAGGGCTGCGAGGAGTTTTCGAATATCCAAGGGCTCGGCCAGATCCGTTTCCCGGCTGGGAACATAGCTGCCTCCTTTGAGGAGGTTCGCGGCGTCCTTGAGCGCGAGGGCTTCCTCGATTCCCCTTAAGGCTCCAACGAATCAGGGTGCTTGCCGTCAAGCCCGCTGCGATCGATCATTATCCGGCGAAAGCCAGGCTCCTAACGCGAACCTTGGGCGGAGGTCAGGCCGCCGCGCGGCGAACTCGACGGGCTGGCGCCCGTTTGCGAGCCGAGCGAGCGGAACCGGACTTGACCTGGATGACTTTCTGAACATCGCCGCCCATGCCGACGATGATGTCGCCGAGCGGACGATCGGCGAGCTCGATCAGTTTCCGGCGGAGATCCTCGTCGATCTCCGACGAATCCCAGGCGACTACGAAGCCATCCCCAAGCTCATGGCGGGTCGCTTTTTGCCTAGCAGCCATGGATCCACCTTATACCCGCTTGCGGATGGCCCGACCAGGCTTGCAGGAGACATCTCATCATTTGGCACCCGCTTCAAGCCCCGCCCTCTTCAGCCGTCGACGAGTTTTCCGGGCTACCCGCTTTGCCAGCCTCAATCACCGTCGTCATCAAACGCAGCGCGACGCTCTGGAGCGCCGAATGCAGGGTAGCTTCGATGCTTTCCGGCAGCTTCGTTAGGACACTCGTCTCGCCAGAGCGGTCCGAGGAGATCGTCAGTGCCCCGAGAGGCAGACGCGTTGGCTCGGCAATGACCAAGGGTAGGCCTCGGACGAAGTGCCAGCGCGAAGCATAGGTGTCGCGATCGAACTCCATGATCGTTCCCTGGCAGAGGGTTCTGACTGAAACCCAGTTGCTCGCGGCGCCAAGCGGCACGGGGGTGACAGTCGAGGGGTCTTGATGAGCCCGATCGCTGTGCGCCCAACCGACAAGGCCTGCCCCCTTCTCGTCAAGAATCCAGACGGTCAACGCCAACGTCTCCTCAACCTTGAGCCCAGCGAGCGAGAGCGTGTACAGGACGAGATCCTCAAGCAGCATGCGCAGGCCTCTACTGAGGGCGACCTGATTTTCGGCAAATTTCGGCTGGTTACTCACGGCGAGGCCGCGTTCGAAGCAACCGACAACCTCGCTGGCGCGCTCGGTGACCGGCAGGTAGTCGACCGCCCCAACCCTTTTTCGATAGCCGATCTCGTACAGGAGCTGCGCAGCATCAGCGAAATGGTCAACGAAGATCGCCTGTACGCCGCAGCGCCCCCAACGTCTCCGTGCCGCCTCCTCCATCGCTGCGCGCACTGGCGCGGACGCCTCCGGTTCCCCTTGGCGGACGAAGATTGCTGCGTGCCGCGGTTGCTCCGGGGCTTTATAGCCATAGAGATAACGGATTAGATTCGGGTCAGCGAGACTCATGCCGACAAAGACGCAGGTCGAGCCTTGCAGATGCTTGGTCACGAGCTCCTCCTGCCAGGAGGTGCCACGCTGCATGCGGTGGTAATGCTCCTCGGTTAGGACGATCCCCTTCGGCGTCCCTTCGCGACCGGCGAGGCCGTGCAGGTGAGTGACGGCGACGGTACCGGCGGCTCGCTTGTCCGGTTCGCGATTTTGAGTGTAGGAGCGGATGTTGGTTCGCGCGGTACCGGCGTCGATGAGGGCCTGCTCAAGAAGGTCGTCGTAATTAGTGGTAAGGATCTCCGCCCGCTCTCCCCAGATCCCCCGCAGCGACGCCACTTGATGGGCAATCGGACCGGGAGCAAAGGCCTCGGCACCCCGTCCTTCATAGAGCTCAGCGGGGATCAGCTCCTCGAGCTTCTCTTTGGACATCACGCCAACCACTGCCCCCGCGCCTAGCAATTCGTCCCGCTCGATCGTCGCGGCGACCCAGTCGGCCCGCTCCCCATCCTCCAGCTCGGCCAACTCGGCAGCAACCTTTGCAAGCAGCTGCTCGATTAGTGCGCGCCAGCTAGGCAGTCCGGCCTCCATTGAGGCGCCAGCGCCGACCAGGAGAGTCAACTCGTTCGCGCAAGCAAGCCGCTCTATCAGCGGTTCGACCTCAGACTGGGCAAGCGAAGCGAAGCTCATAGGTCGCTAGCCTGATTCGCCGGCACCGAGCAGTCGAATCCGTCGGACGCGAAACAGCCTCCAGTGGGCTGGCCCCATCCTTCCATGCCAAGTCCGAGCACCCTTCATTGTTCCTCTTTGTCTGCTTTTTTCCCGGGGTTAGGGCGAGGCGACTGTTGGGCATCTGGCCCTTTTGGAACGCCCTTGCGCACTGTCATTTCGAGCCCGCGACTAACAGCAGCAGATTCTGTGAGCTCACGAATCGCACGTTCGAGCCGTTTGCGCTCAGCATCAAGCTCGCGGAGACGGGCATTGATGAAGGAACGCAGACCCGCCAGGCTGTCAGAAGTACGAGGCAAGGGTTAGTTGTTAGAGCCTTTTCCACCGCCTTTATTCCCTCCACCTGGGTTTGGGCGGGGAGCCTGTTGATGAATTTCGGGCGCGCCCGACGGGCGCGGACGACGAATCCCGTGCTCCGACTCCCGGATGGAACCCGAACGACGTCCGCCCCCAGTTTGTTTACCTGACCGTTTATCAGCCATCTATTCCTACCTCCTAAATAGCGAGGCCAAACGACTTTGACCCGACATTGGCTCAAAGTCGTGAAAGGCTGTCACCGACCAGCCTAGCTTGCGGCGGCCACGCTTCTTTTTGACGTTTTGAACATACGCGTAAAGGAAGACAGTTTCCTCAGGAGAGCGAAGGAAGAAATCGCAACAAAACTCATCACTCTCGCCGGGCTCCAACTCGGGAAGATCTTTCGACCAGCGACGAATGCGCTGGTCAATAGCTGGCCAATCTGCGTCGATTCGTTCGCCGCTATAAGGGTTGCCAGCGTCTATCTTGCTGCGCATTTCCTCATCCAGGGGACGCACGCGATAGAGGTCAAAGCGCAATTCCGTCAACTTCATAAGTCCGCGGCCCTCATTGTTTATACGTAGCTTCGCGGCAAGCAGCACGTTGTGGCGGTCAAGGTGGCGCTCGCTAAGCTCAAGCGCTAGTGCAGCGCGTGGCCAACGCGTGCGCTCTCGCAGAAAACGCCAGTAAGCCCAAGCGCCACCGACAACAAGGGCGAGCGCGGTGGCAACGTTGGAAAAAACGTCGCTGACATTCTTAAGGTCGTCGAGGGTGATGGATGCGGCCATTAGTCGTCGTTAGGTGGGGCAGCGACCGACACTCGCGGGCTAAGTCGACCCCCATTGATAGCCCCTACCGCGCCCTCCTGGCAGCTCGTTGAACTTCCTCGTCTGAAGCGCGTTTTAGCAAGCGAACAAGCTCGTCCATGCGATCCTCAAGTCGCCGCACCCTTTGCTCAAGATCCCGAATTTCCCTCTTCTCACTCATTGGGCCTCCGATATCGCGATCACACACTGCGCTGCCAACGATCTCATCCCTGAAGCTCACAGCCGCCCAAGTCGGACGCCAGATTGAGTCGGCGTCCGACCTGGCGCAGCTATCACGATCATCCCTCTGGCGGAAACGGATCGTTGCCGTAGCTCCGGCGCTCGCCAAATGTCCCATCGCGCCGATGGCTGATTTGCTCGACCCCTCGACGCTGGGCCGACTCCCGCCCAATCTGCTCTGCCTCTGACTTCGTCGGCGCACGGCCAAAGCCGCGCTGTGAGCCCTCGGTGCGGTTGATCCAGCCGCCGTCAGGGTCTTGGACTGTGTGAACTGCTGGCTTTCTAGCCATTTATCGTCTCCTTCAATCGCTACCTTCAGCATTCCCAATGAGTGCCGAGACGATATTCTATACCAGATCGGTTCAGCTTTTTCTTGTCCGACGTGATTTGTTATACTAAACTGGTTGAGAGAAAGCGGAAAGTGCGACCTTGCAGATCTCGTTTGCAAAGCGAAAGCTGCAAAAGACCTGTGAAGAGCTTCGATCGCTCCAAAAGGAGCACGGCGATGGATGCGCCAAGAAAATCGCCGCTCGGCTTGCTGATCTGAGGGCGGCGGGAAGCCTTGACGATTTTCGACATCTGCCTGGCGGCTGTCATGAACTTGACGGCGATCGAAAGGGTCAGCTTGCCTTGAAGCTTCCAGACGGCAAGCGGCTGATCATCGAGCCCTCTGAGAGCCCTGCGCCCACGAAGAATGATGGCGGATTGGATTGGAGCTCAGTCGAGGCGATAAACGTGGTCGAGATCGTGGACTACCACTGAAGGGGGTGACGTAATGACCGAACAGCATGTTCATGAATTTTCGCCGGACTACATCCCGCCGCCAGGCGAGACAATTAGCGATCTCCTTGAAGAGCATGAGATGACCCAGACGGAGCTTGCAAACCGTCTAGGAGTTTCGCTCAAGCATCTCAACCAGGTAGTCAAGGGAGGTGCGTCGATTTCAGCCGAGCTCGCCCTTGGTCTCGAACGGGTTTTTTCAGCCCCAGCTGATTTCTGGCTAACTCGCGATGCGACCTTCCGCGCCCATGAAGCAAGACTAGAAGAAGAGCCCGATCTGAAAAAGGCCATCGGATGGGCTGAACTTTTCCCCATCAAGGAGCTTCAGAAGCGCGAGCTACTGCCGCGTGGAATACACGAAGAGCAGCTAGTTGCCGCACTCTTGAAGTTTCTTGGCATCGCGAGTCCAAAGCAATGGACAAGTCCAGCTGTCGCCTACCGAAAGTCGCAACGATTTGAAAGCGATGAGTACGCACTTTCCACATGGCTGCGCATCGGAGAGATCGAGGCGAAAGACATCGACTGCGAACCATTCAGCGCTGACAAGTTTCGGGACGCACTCGAACAGGCCCGCGGTTTGACGCGACTGAGTCCAGTTGACTGGCAAAAGAAGCTGGTGGATCTATGCGCTGAAGCTGGAGTTGCCGTCGTGATCATCGAGCACTTCAAAGCATCGCGTGTCAACGGGGCTACTAGATGGCTCAGTCCGGGCAAGGCACTGATTCAACTCAGCATCCGCTATCGGTGGGAGGACATTTTTTGGTTCACGTTTTTCCACGAGGCGGGACATGTGCTCCTTCATCAGAAGAAGGAGGTATTTGTAGAGCCCGAAAAGCGTCTTAAGGCAGATTCCGTGGACCCCAAGCTGGTCGAGCTGGAGAATGAGGCCAATCGCTTCGCAGCCAAAACGCTGATACCTGCCCGCTTTGACTCCAGGCTCCCCACGATGACAATCGACGAAATCCAAGGATTCGCGGAGCATCTAGGAATTGCGCCTGCAATTGTCGTTGGTCGCCTACAACATGAAGGATTCTTGCGCTACAACCAAGGCAACCACCTAAGACGACTCCTCAAGTTCGTAGAGAACTGAGAACAGGTCTGCGACTAGCCGATTGCCTTCCTAACTTGCGCTGAGCTCGCACCCAACGCGTGTGTATAGCGCGCCAGCATCGTCTCGACCCTATGCCCAGCGATCTCGGCGAGGTCAGCGTCGTTGATGCCGGCCGCGCGGAGGCGGGTGACGTAGGAGTGGCGGCACTCGTGGGGGCGGATGTCTAGGCCGGAGGCTTGCTGGGTCGGTTTCCAGAGGTCGCGGTAGAAGTTGCGCTCGCGCCACATGCGGCCGGTTGGGGTCGTGAAGAGCAGCTCGCAGTCCTCGGCGTTTAGCTGGATCTGAGCTTCGATCATCCAAGCGAGGGTTGCCGGGACCGGGACGGCCCTCCCCGCATCGTGCTCGCCGTGGTCGGTCTTGGTGCCCTCCAAGATCACGCCCTCGTGGGCGGTGCGGCGGACCTTCAGGGTCTCGCCGTCGAAGTCCTCGACTCGAAGGGGCAGCACCTCCCCCAGTCTCATGCCGGTATCGGTGAAGACGCGAACCATCGCCTCGTAGCGGCCGGCTGCTTTGGCGAAGGCATGCATTTGCTCGAAGCTGAAGACGCGGATCGGCCTGCGCTTCTTCTTGGCCCTCGGGTCGTTGGCTCGGACCCGAACTCCCTTGAACGGGTTGAGGTCGGCCACTTCGTCGGTGATCGCGTCCTCAGCCATTGCCGAGAGGGAGCGGAGGATGCCGACGACGCCGGTGGTGGCTCGGCCTTGGACTCGCAGCATGTGATCGACCAGGGCGAGGGCGTGGCGTCGGCGCAAGTCGCGCATCGGCCATTGCGTCAGCGGGATGCCCTCGACCTCCACCTCGAGGACTCGGCTGACGCGGTGCTCGTTGGTTTCGTTGGTGCGTTCTGAGCGGGGGTGGTGGGTCGGCCAGGTGGCGAAGTACTCGCCCACCGTGTCGGGGCGATCCGAGATGCCGTAGGCCTCGTCTATTGCTCGCTGGGCTTCGCGCTTCAGGTCGAAGGTGCCCTTGCCGCCGTTCCATCGGGGCTTGGCGATGTAGCGCTTGCCGTCGCGGCCGGTGTACCTCGCAACCCATACGACCTCTCCAGAGGGGTTGCGACGCTTGACGGGGGCCTCACGCCGTCTCATGCGGCTTCGTCCCTTCGCTCCGCGAGGAAAGCGTCAACGTCAGCCGGGTCGATCCGCCGAGCGGCTCCAAGCTTGTAGGAGGGCAGCTCACCGCGCCTGATCCAGTTGCGGATCGTGCGGTCGGAAACGGCGAGATAGGCGGCGAGGGTGCGCTCGGTGAAGAAGGCGGGCGTCGTTGCATTTCTTTCCATGCCTCTTTGTCAAAGGCCAGCGCCGTTCCCGTCGGCTGACCTTCCAAAGAATTCGCAAGCGCTTCTCGGCTATCCCCAAAAGACCGAAGGTCAGGGGCCTGCCGGGCCTCCATACAGGCGGCCTCCGCACGGCGGAGCCGTGCCACAATCGGCCGCCGGAGGCACGGCCGGAGTCGCCACCGCCACCCGCCCGAGCCTTCCTGACGTTTGGGATCACCAAACCGCGGCCCAGGCACGGAACCGAAGGGTTCGTAGTGTGTCGGGCTGTAGGGGTTGAGGTTGGAGGGAAGGCTTGAGAGGGCAGATGAGGCCCCTTTTGAGGTTGGGTTGGGGTCGTTGGGGTTTGATGGAGCTTGTGCTGAGGAATGCTTCTGATGGGTGGGCTGTGGATTTGGACTTGGGGGGCTGGGGTTGATTGAGGTCTCATCCGTCGGTCTCGCGCGGCGCGGGGCGAAACTCTCCCCGTGCGTATTCGGCCCGTTCCCAGGCGATGCCGTCAAGCAGGCAGCCCGGCGGAACTTCCAAAGCGCCGGCGAGCTTCACCAGGGTGTCGATGCAAGCGACTCGGAGCGCCCGCTCCAAGCTGCTGATCTCGGTGCGGTGCACCGAGGCGCGCATCGCTACCTCCTCCTGGGAGAGATCCGCCCGCTTTCGAGCGCGGCGGAGGTTCAGGGCGAACCGATCGACCAACTGCTTCGCGCCCGGCGAGGTCATCGGCCCTCCCCCAGCTTTGCGAGCAAACCGTGCAGCGCTTCGTGCTCGGCCACAACGCGGCTGTACTCGTTGTCGTTGTCGATGATCTGCGCCAGGTCACCGACAACGACGCGCAGGTCGGCATCGGGAACGATGGCGCACTCGTCCAGCGCCGCGAGGAGCCGCCCGTATGCGGCCTCCTCACGGCGCAGGCGGGCCGGCTCTTTGAGCTGCTCGGGGTATTCCCTCAGCTCGTCGCGCAGGGCCGCGCAGGCGCTCCTGAAGATGCCGCTCAGGAAGCGAACCTGATCGTCGGGAATGTCAAGGGCGACAGCTGCGCTGTGACCCGTAGGGTTCTCATCAGCCATGAGGAGTCCACTCTCCTTGTGGTCAGGCCCTCGGTCGGCGTTACCGCGCCGCCGGGGGCCGCTTTATTCGATGCCGATCAGACTAGCAAGACTGTCTAGGAGACTAGACAGTCCCCAGCTACTTGCCCTTGAGGATCTGGTCCACTCGACTGCGATGCAGATTGGCTGCCTCAGCAATCTCGGCCAATGACATGCCAGCCGCGCTGGCTCGCTTGAAGCTCTGCCGCCGGTCCTCGCGAGCCGCGTCTAGGTGGCCTTCAGCGCGCTCGATCTTGGCCTGAGCGCGCTGCACGTCTGCGCGTGCCTTCTCCCGTGCCTTATCCGCCATTGGCGAGGAGCCTATTCGGCCCTCCCGGTGCCAGGCGAAATGAGACCAAGATGAGACCACGGCCTTGCGGAACGGGTCGGAATCGCCAGGATGGGCGCGGAACGGCAAATCGGGGAGAAGCCCGGCGATTGGCTCTGCACCGGGAACAAAACGGAACCGCCGGGAAGGCAACGAAATGCGCCCGGAGAGAATCGAACTCTCGACCTCCGGCTTGAAAGACCGGCGCTCTTTGGGCCTCGTTAAAAGCCCGTTGACCACTGAGCTACGGGCGCTCTCACTTCCTGCCCGCGGAAGTATGCCGGTCTCAGAGCCCGAACGTCTTGGCGATGATGTTGCGCTGGATCTCTGAAGTCCCGCCGTAGATGGTCGAGACCAGGGAGGTGCGGACGAGGCGCTCCATGTCGTACTCGGAGGCGTAACCGTAGCCGCCCATCATCTGCATGCCGTCGAGGGCTGCGCGCTTGGTGACTTCGGTGACGAAGAGCTTCACCATCGAGGCCTCGCGGGGCAGCATGCGGTCCGGGTCCTCGTCGGTGAGAGTGGCGACCCAGCGGGTCATCAGGCGGGCCGCCTCGATGTCGGTGGCCATGTCGGCGATGCGGTGCTGGAGCGACTGGAAAGAGCCGATCGGGCGGCCGAACTGTTCGCGCTCCTTGACGTAGACGATCAGGTCGTCGAAGACGCGCTCGGCGATCCCCAGCATCGTCGCGGCAAGGATCAGGCGCTCGACGTTGAGCCCCGCCATCAGCTGAGTCCATGCCTGGTCGACCTGACCGAGAACCGCGTCGGCGGGCGCCTCGACATCGGTGAAGTAGAGGTGGTTGGTGTCGCGGCCGCCCATCGTGTCGATCGGGACCACCTCGAGGCCCTCGGTCTCACGCGGGACCCAGATCATCGTCAGGCCCTCGTGCTTGGAGGCCGAGCGGGTGGTGCGGCAGACGACGAGGACGTGGTCGGCAATGTGGGCGTTGGAGCAGAAGACCTTCTGGCCATTGAGGACGTAGCCGCCATCGACGCTCTCGGCAAAGGTGGTGAGAGCGCCAACATCGGAGCCGGCCTCGGGCTCGGTCATCGCGATCGCCTCTACCGCGCCCTCGGAGATGCCGCCGAGGATCTCCTTCTTCTGCTCCTCGGTGCCGAAGCGCTTGGTCGCGCCGGCGACGATCAGCGTCGTCGCGTAGCCGCCGATCGGGGCAAGCGCGCGCGAGGTCTCCTCCATGAAGATGCAGGCGTCGAGCATGGTGCCGCCCGAGCCGCCGTACTCCTCGGGAATCGTCACCCCGAGCCAGCCAAGCTCGGCCATCTCCTTGTAGATCGTCGCGTTGTGGTGGTCGCGATAACCGTCGGTGAGGCGCTCGCGCTGGTCCGGCGTGCCGCACTCGTGATCGCAGTAGCGCCGGATCGCGTCGACGAAGTCCTCTTGCTCGTCGGTAAGGGCGAAATCCACGAAGCGGCAGCCTAACGGTCAATCGGGTCAAACCGTCTGCTGGCCGCGCCCCAACCGCGGCGCGCAACGAGAAGCCCAGGACGAGACTCGAACTCGTGACCCCTTCCTTACCATGGAAGTGCTCTACCAACTGAGCTACCTGGGCGGGCCGGACCGATATTAGTCGGTTCGGCGAGGGTTTCGGAGAGGTCGCGCCAGGGTTACAGGCCGTGGCCGCGCGGTCGATAGAGGAGAGATGAAAAGAGTGAAGAGAGACGGTTTGAGAGTGCTGTTTGCCGGCATGCTCGCCATGCTGCTGGCATCGATGGCCTTGTCCGCGCCCGCTCAGGCCAATGGCGGCGCCCACGCCTCGATCTTCGGGGGCTCGTCCGCAGCCAGCGAAGAATGGCCCTGGGCGGCCTTCATCCTGGCGCTGGACCGACAGGGCGAAGGGTTCAGCTGCACCGGAACGGTGGTGGCGCCGACCCTGGTCCTCACCGCTGGACACTGCGTCGAGGACATCCTGACCGGAGAGCGCACTCCGGCGAGCAGGTACGCGGTGGTCACCGGCAGCCGCGACGTGCGCGACTCCAGCCTCCGCCAGGTCTCGAAAGTTCTCCGGGCTATCCCCTATCCGGGGTTCAACCGCTTCAAGCTCCACGGCGACGCCGGACTGCTCGAGCTGGCGACCCCGACCAGCGCGCCACCGCTCGCGCTCGCCACGGAAGCTGATCTGCCGCTGCTGGAAGCCGGAATGCCAACCTGGATCGCGGGCTGGGGCCTTAACGACCACGGCGCCAAGCCGAGGCAGTCGCCGGTCCTGCGCCGGGCGGCGACCTATGTGCAGCGCCGCACCTACTGCCGCAACCACGGACGCGCCTACTACCCGTTCTTCAACGCCTCGCTGCAGCTCTGCACGACCACCCCGCCGGGCTTCTCGATCGGCACCTGCCACGGCGACAGCGGTGGCCCGGCGCTGGGCTACCGCAGCGACGGGACGCCGGTGCAGATCGGCATCACGAGCCTTGGGCCGGCGGACTGCGACACGACCCTGCCCGATGTCTTCACCCGGGTCGATCTGGTCTCGACCTGGGTCAACGAATGGATCGCCGCCATCGCGGCTGGCACGCCTCCGCCCGGAGCTTGATCAGCGCACGCCGCAGCTGCGCGTCAACGTGGTGCGCATCTGCTTGCCGTCTTCGAAGCCGAAGGAGGCCTTGGCGTAAGCGAAGGTCGCGCCCGGGAACCCTTTTGGCGCGGGGCAGCCGGCGGAAATGTAGCTGCGGGACTTGCCCTGGTAGCGGAAGCGCCGCTGCAGGACCAATGAAAAGCCACTGACGTAGCCCCAGTCGGCGGCCACCTGAGGTAGATCGGCAAGCAGGGTGAGGCCGTAGGTGCCTTTGCTGCGCCGCTTGATTTCAAAGGGAAGCGTGAAGGAGGTCGGCAGCGGTTGGAGGCCGTAGATGTGGGCAAAGATGACGGGCTTGCCGTGCAAGCGACCGTTGAAGGCAAGGATCGTGCCGTCAGACGGATACGGGGACTGTTCCGGCAGCGCCACGGCCGATTTGAAGGTGCCGTGGCCGACTATGCCGCCCGGACACGACGCTCGTGCCTCCTGGGTCGAGGCAGGCTGGAGCTGGTGAAAGTGGCAGGCTGGCAAGCCCGTCTGATCGAGGCGGCCGTTGCGATTGATCGAGAGCTCAATCCGCCGTAGTTGGGGCGGGGGCTGGCTGTCGATCGTTTTGATGTCAGCGGAGATCGAAACGGACACCGGGGCGGTGCCGACCCGCGGCAGCTTGTGCGGAGCGATCTTGCCGCCGTAGGAGACCTGCAGGTTGTCCTTGCGAATGACCTCGGCGTGAGCGACAGCCGCCAGGGCGAGGCAGAGCAGCGCGACCGCGATTGCGGCCCTCTTCTTCGCTGCCCCGCTCACCTGGCGCCTGGTCTCAGGTGAACTTCGAGGGTTCGAAGCGGCAGTAGCGGAATTCGAAACCGAGAACCTGGTTGTTGGCCTGGTTGGCGTTGTGGGTGAGGCGGATCACCATCGCCTGAGCGCCCGCCTTATCGCCCGCCTTGAGCTTGTTGGCCGTCTGCTGGAAGAGGTTCGCCTCTTCTTCGACGTACTTCAGCCATTTGGCCAGCTTGGCCTGGTCGGCGGTGGGCTGCGGAACGGCCTTGAGCTGTTTGATCGCCTTTTTGAGTGCCGTCGAGGCCTTTGAGAACTGGCTCGCGGCCGCCGCCAGCTTGCCCGACTTGAACTTCTGGCGAACGCCCTTGAGGATCTTTTCGTTGGCCTGCGTATTGGTCTTGCAGATCGGCTCAACCGCTTCCGTGTAGCTCTCGCGCGTCACTTCTTCCGCAGCCGCCGCGAACGGCGCCAGCATCGAAAGGACCAGCACGATCACGCTCAATACGCCAAAACTCTTCTTCCCCACCGAATACCTCCCAGTCGTTCCCATTTCCCAAGCATCTCATCTTCCCAAACACACGCCGGTGCCCAGGGACTCGGCAGCTTAGGGAATCGTTAAGGGGGCTACGACAAACGGAGGGGGTGGGATTCGAACCCACGAGCGCCTTGCGACGCCAACAGTTTTCGAGACTGCCCCGTTCAACCGCTCCGGCACCCCTCCGGGACTCAGTCAGGACTGATTTTACGGCTGGGCGTCCACGGCGCGCAGCGGACGCATACCGGGACTCAAGAACGCGGGCGTGTGCGTCGATGAAATCGGGTGCAAAGTGGCGAGCAGACACGGCTGGGGCGGTTCTTCGACCGCCATCTGATCCTGCTCCGCACGCTGGCGGTCGGATCGCTGCTCTGGGGGGTGGGCTACCTGACCTGGCGGATCGGCTGGAGTGGCGAAGGGGCCAGCCCGGTCGCCTTCGGGATGCTGCTGGTGACCGAGATCTATGGGCTCTGGGCACTGGGCACGTTGGCCTGGTTCTCCTGGTCGCGCCCGCCCGCGGTACGGCCCGCGGCGACGCCAGGGCGCTCGGTCGACGTCTACGTCTGCACCTACGATGAGCCGACCGAGGTGGTCGCGGCGACCCTGGCCGGCTGCCGGGCGCTGACCTATCCGCACACGACCTACCTGCTCGACGACGGGCGGCGGGCGGAGATGGAGGAACTGGCCGAGGTAGCCGGAGCGCGCTACATGACCCGGGCCGACAACTCCCACGCCAAGGCGGGCAACATCAACGCGGCGCTGCAACGCACGGCGGGCGAGCTGGTGTTGATGCTCGACGCCGACCATGTGCCGATGCCCGACGCGCTCGACGCGATGGTCGGCTACTTCGACGACGAGCGCATGGCTTTGGTGCAGAGCCCGCACGACTTCTTCAACCACGACTCGGTCCAGCACTACGTCGTTGGCCGCCACGAGCAGTCGCTCTTCTACCGCGTCGTCTGCCCCGGTAAGGATCGGCATGGAGCCGCCTACTGGTGTGGCTCGGCGGCGCTGATCCGCCGCCAGGCGCTGCTCGATATCGGCGGCGTCGCCACCGAGACGATCGCCGAGGACTTCCACACGACGATCCGCATGCTGCGCCGTGGCTGGAAGAGTCGCTACCACGACGAGGTGCTGGTCCAGGGCCTGGCGCCACACGACCTCGACGGCTATCTCCTGCAGCGCGACCGCTGGGCGCGCGGCAACCTCGCCGTCTTCACCCTGCCCGAGTCCCCCCTGCGCGCCCGCGAGCTGCGCCCGCTGCAGCGCCTCTCCTTCTTCGCCAGTCTCGCCGCCTACCTGGCGCCGCCGATGCGGCTGCTCTTGCTGGCGACTCTGGGCCTGGTGCTGTGGACCGGGGAGCTGCCGATGAAGATCAGCATCCTTGCCCTGGCAGCGCTCTGGCTGCCGTCGGTGACGCTGAACCTCACTTCCGGCTCTGCCCTCGCCCGCGGCTACATGAAGATCGGCGAGACGGCCCACTACGAGCTGCTGACGATGGAGATCTACACGCGGGCGCTGCGCTGTGCGGTCTTCCCCGGCCACACCGCGTTCAAGGTGACGCCCAAGCAGGGCACCGGCGGCGGCGGCCTCGAGTCGGTCCGCAAGCTGCACCTGGTCATCGCCTGCGCAGTGCTGGTCGGGGCCGGAACCATCATGCGCCTGCTCGACCTGGCCGGCGTTGGACCACTGCCTGATCTACCCGGCGTCGCCGCAATCATCGTGCCTCTGCTCGGGCTGATCGAGCTGCGCCGCGTCGGTCGCACCCTGCTCGCGGTCGGGCGACGCCAGCAGCGCCGGCTCGTCTACCGCTTCGAGGGCGATGCACCCGCCCAGTGCTTCTCCGAGGACGGTCACGTCCCCGGCCGCCTGATCGACGCCAGCGCCGCTGGCGTCGGGCTGGTGCTGGAGGCGCCACTGGCGGTCGGCGCCAAACCCGCCGTCCTGCTGCAGCTCCAAAACGCGGCGGGAGAAGATCATGAGGTCGCGGCCCAAGTCGAGGTTCGCTCCTGCCGTGAGGCCGAGGGCCGCTTCCTGGTCGGCGCGACGATCACCGAGATCGACTCCGCCTCGCGCATGCGCCTGATGGAGTGGTGCTACGTCGTCTGCAACCACGAGCGCCTGCGCGGCCACCGCCCGGCGGCCTCGACCAGCGAGGCGGACGCGATCGTGCTGCCGCTGCCGGCGACCGCACCGCAGGCCGCGGCCGCGTAGCCGTCCTGCCGCCTCGAATCAATACCCTTGATGGACCACGGAGAGGTGTCCGAGCGGCTTAAGGAGCGCGACTGGAAATCGCGTGGGCGGGGTTAACCCGCCTCGTGGGTTCGAATCCCACCCTCTCCGCCTAAATCAGGTCGAGACCAAGCGTTTTTGCCGCTTGGGTCAAATCCGCATCGAAGCTGGCAACCCGGCCCGCGTATTCCTTCGCGGCAAGCAACACGCAACAGTCGGGAAGCTTGCAACCGGTGTTCGCCCGGAGACTTGCAAGCTCGGCCGCTGCATCGACGCCGAGCCTCAGTTCGGCGATGCCGATCCGGTCCAGGGCTTCCTGCGCCTCCTCCAGACGCCCACTTCGGGCCGGGGCGACCAGAGTCTCCGCGAGGCTGACTGAACTGACGCCGAGAGCGGAGCCGCCACTCGCTTCGAGCAGAGCGCGCGCTCTTGAATGGTGCGGGTCGTTGCTATCGAGATGCCCGATCAACACGCTGGCGTCGAGAACAATCATGCCGGCCAATCTTTCCTCAGCCGCTCCAGTTCGTCGGGCTCGTAGACACCGCTGAGCGCGCCAGCGGTTTCCGCGGCGGCGGCACGTCGCTCTGATGCCTCGGCGGCGATGGTCTCGCCGCCGACAAGGGCGAGTTGGAGAAGGAGCGCCTTGCGCTCGGTCACCGCCGGCCAGTGTCGCTGGGCGGCGTCGAGTAGCTCGCTCAACTCGCCCGTATCGGTCACGGTGTAACGGGGCTTGCTGGTGGGCACAGGCAGAAGTGTAGCACCATAGGTCTTAGGTGCAGCACTGGGGAATGGGGTGGCGGCATAGTCCTCTATAAGGCCATTGCCGGCCGATCTCTCCCCCCTTCCTCTCTCTTTTCCCCGCTCTAGCGACGCGCGGAGAAGAAGCCCGTCAGCATGGCCGCACACTCGGCCTCGAGCACGCCGGAAATGACCGCCGGGCGATGGTTGAGGGCGGGCTCGGCTAGGACGTCGAGAACGCTGCCGGCGGCGCCGGCCTTGGGGTCGGAGGCGCCATATACAACCGTCGGGATGCGGGCGAGGACGATCGCTCCGGCGCACATCGCGCAGGGCTCAAGCGTCACGTAAAGGGCGGTGCCCGGCAAGCGCCAGCCGCCAAGCGCCGCGGCAGCGGCGCGGATGGCGAGGATCTCGGCGTGGGCGGTGGGATCGGCGCGCAGCTCGCGCTCGTTGCCGGCCGCGGCCAGGACCTCGCCGTCGCGGGCGATGACGGCACCGATCGGCACGTCGTCGTGGCCCTCGGCCTGGCGGGCACGATCGATCGCCAGCGCCATCAGCCGCTCGTGCTCAGCCGTTGAAACGTCACTCCGCATACATGCGGGAGTATGTGGCACTACAACTTCATCGGCGGGCCGGGGTTAGGGGATAGCTCGCTCGAATGCAGGGATTCCGCGAGCGCCGAAGCCATATGAACCGACGCCTTCCTACCGCCGCAACCTTGACTCTACTCGCGGCACTGTGCCTCCTGCCGAGTTCGGCCGCGGCGGGCACGGGGCTTTCCCGCGCCCATGGGTTCGCTCGGCACCAGCTCCTTGTCAAGTTCAGCGGCGCCCATTCGGCGCGGACGCTGAACCTGCCGGAAGGGATTGGCGTGCACGACGCGGCCGCGGTGCTGAGAGACAGTCCGAGGGTCGTCTACGCCACCCCGAACTACATCGCCACCGCCTCGACCACCCCGACCGAACCGGCGCGCGAAATCCCCAACGACCCGGGGCCGATCACAGGCCCCCCCGGCCCACCGGGTGGCTGGGTGACCAAGCAGTGGAACTTCCTGCCCTGGGAGGGCGAAGCCACGCCGTTGCTTCCAATTTCCCTCGGCGGCATCGACGCCGCGGGAGCCTGGGATCACCTGACCGCGGCGGGACGCCCGGGCGCCGAAGGCATCACGGTCGCAGTGCTCGACACCGGCATTGCCTACCGCGCCATGGGAAAGCACTTCCGCCGCAGCCCTGACTTCACCTCCAACCAGTTCACCAAGGGCTACGACTTCGTCGACGACGACAAGCTGCCGCTCGACGAAAACGGGCACGGCACGCACGTCGCCGGCACGATCGGTGAGAAGACCAACAACGGCATCGGCCTGACCGGACTTGTCTTCCGGGCGAAGCTGATGCCGGTGCGCGTGCTCAACAAACTGGGACAGGGGCGCGCCGATGACATCGCCAAAGGCATCCGCTTCGCCGTTGCCCACGGCGCCAACGTGATCAACATGAGCTTCAACTTTGGCTGCGGTCGACCGGTGCCCGGGGTTGACGAAGCGCTGCGCCAGGCCTACCACCACGGGGTGATCACGGTGGCCTCGGTTGGCAACCTAGGCTCTGAGGCATGCGTTGCCCCACCGGCGACGAGCCCGCACACGATTGGCGTCGGTGGCAGCACTGAGGGCGGCTGCCTGGGCGAATACTCGCTGGCCGGCGATGACGTCGACGTGATCGCCCCCGGCGGCGGCTCCCCCGCGGCGGGCTGCCCCTCGGTCTCCGCCGGCCCGATTTACCAGGTGACACTCAAGAACGGCAGCACACGGCGCTTCGGCGAGCCAGGTGACTACGTCGGAACGTCGATGGCAGCCGCGCACGTCTCCGGCGTCGCCGCGATGATCCTCGCCAGCGGCACGATCGACCCCAAGGCGAAGGGCAAAGGCAGGGTCGCAGCGGTCACACAACGGCTTCGGCAGACCGCACGCGACCTCGGCCTACCAGCAACCCGCCAGGGCGCCGGCCTGATCGACGCCGCCCGAGCTACATCCCCAAGTCCGTGACCTGAGGGCGTCTGACCAAGCAGATCAAGGACGCAGGGAGCGAAGCGTGCTCTGCACGTGAGCGACCGAGGACGCCGATATGCGCCGGTCAGACGCCCTCAGGTCGTTCTAACGATGATTACGCTGCATGGCGCGTGGTGAGAGACGTTGTTGGGGACGCTGCCGAGTAGGAAGCGACGGGCACCGGTCATGCCCTTGTTGCCGACGACGATCAGGTCCGCATCGGTCTCTTCGGCGACGCTGAGGATGGCCTCGGCGGGTTCACCCTGGACCGGATGGGTCTGGACCTCCGCAACGCCCTCCTTGCGCGCTGCCGCAGCGGCGGCATCGAGGACGATGTTGACGTCCTCACGCGGGCCGATCTCGTACTGGACGTCCGCTGGAGCGTCCTGCTTCTCGCTCTCGACACGGCGTTTGTCCACCGGTTCATAGGCGCTGACGATGCTGAGCTGGGCGCTGGCCAGCTTGGCCAGGTCAACGGCCTGGCGGACCGCCTCAGCAGCGGTATCCGACCCGTCGGTTCCAACAACGATGCGAGTGAACACGCCGCCTCCTAGCCTCTCGGTCGCCGATCGCCGCTGATACTAACGCCGCGGCTGGGCGTGAACCGGCAGGCCGCGGAAGCCGTCGCCGAGGATTTCGCTGGGAGTGGTGGCGAGGCGGAAGATCGCGATCGCCATCGAGGCGAGCAGACAGGCGATCAGCACGACCATTCCGGCTTTCCAGATGCTTGGCATTAGTCTGATCTCATCATGGAGAAGGTTGTCGACGGGGTTTGGCTGCTGCGCGGAGATCTCGGCAAGTCGATGAACATCTACTTCCTCGAGGACGAGGGAGGGGTCGTTCAGTTCGACGCCGGGACCAAGGCGATGGTCAAGGCGGCGAAGGCCGCGGGGGACAAGCTGGGAGGAGTGAAGCGGGTGGTGCTGGGCCACGCGCACGCCGACCACCGGGGCACGGCGCCGTCGATGGGCGTGCCCGTCTACTGCCACCCCGACGACGTCGCCGATGCCGAAAGCGACGCCTCGATAACGCCCTACATGGACCTCTCGCAGCTCCCCTTCGCCCCCGTGCGCTGGATCTACCCGACGCTGCTGCGGCGCTGGGACGGCGGCGCGGTGAAGATCACGGGAACGGTTTCAGAGGGGGACGACGTTGCGGGCTTTCGCGTCATCCATTTCCCCGGCCACGCGCCCGGCCTGATCGGCCTCTGGCGGGAAAGCGACCGGCTGGCGATCGTCAGCGACGTGATCTACCTGCTCGACTCAGCCATACGGCTGGGACGCCCTTTGCCAAAGGGCGAGGCAAGCGTTCCCCACCCTGCCTGGGCTTGGGACCACGCCAAGGCGAAGCAATCGGTGCGCAAGCTGGCGGCGCTGGAACCGGCGATCGTCTGCGCCGGACACGAGCCGCCACTGCGCGGGGAGAACCTGCGCGAGACGCTGGAGCGAGCCGCCGAGAAGTACTGAGCGAGCCGCGCCCGCCACCCTCGCTGCCATAGTTTCCGCCCCTGATGATCGGGACCTACGCCTCGGCGGCGCTGATCTGTGCCGCCTCGCTGCTGGTGGGACGCGCCATCCTCGCCCTCGCCGGCGGCGGCGATTCGCGCGCCTGGCTGGCGCCGGCGGTCGGCTTCGGCGCGGTGCTCACCGTCGCCGGGTTCTTGGCGCGGGCGCCGGGACACGCAACCAGCGCGACGCTCGGCCTGCTCGGCCTTGTCGCCCTGGCGGCCCTGGTGCTCTGGCGCAGACCGGAGCGCCACGGCATATCGCTGCGAAAGGGGTGGCCGGTCGCCGTCGTCGTCGCCCTGATCCTCTCGATCCCCTTTGCGGTGAGCGGCCGCTGGGGACTGCTCGGAGTCGGCTTCAACAACGACCTCGGCCTCCACCTGGCCTGGGCCGAGTGGCTGCGCAGTGGCCTCGGCCCGGCGCCGGAAGCCGGCTACCCGCTGGGTCCGCACGCACTCGCCGCCGCGATCGCAGCGGTCCCCGGCATCGGCCTCGGCCAGGCCTTCGTCGGCGAGATCTTCGCGATCGCGATCCTCACCGCGCTGACAGCCCTGGCCGCGCTCGACGACCTCGGCCCGGTGCGCCGGGTGCTCGCAGCGGTGCTGGTCGCGATCTCCTATCTGGGCGCCTCCTACTTTGCCCAGGGCGCCTTCAAGGAGATGGCCGAGGCCCTCTTCGTCCTCGCCTTCGCAGTGTTCCTGCACGACCTCGCCCGTCGACGGGACGAAAAAGTCCAATATTTGGACGCTTTCGGCCCGTCGACGGTGGGGTCCGCCGTTGTCGGCCTGACCCTCGTGACGGGGATCTTCTTCTCCTACAGCTTCGCCGGGCTGGCCTGGCCGGTGCTGATATTCGGGCTCTGGGCGCTGACCGTGCCCGGGCTGCGCCGGGCGCTGGCGCCACGAGCTTGGCTTGCCACGCTGCGCCAGCCGGCGACGCTGCTGACGCTGGCAGTGCTGGGCGGACTGGCGCTGCTGACCGTGGTCGGCCCGTTCGCCTTCGTCCACGGCTTCAACCGGGTGGCGGGAACGAACACCTACGGGCCGGTCTCGCCGATCGAGGCGTTGGGCGTATGGCCAGCGTCGAACTACAGGCTTAACGCGGTCGGCGGCGCGCAGCTGACCGGTTTGGCCACCGCGATCGCCGGGCTGGCTGTGATCCTCGGCGCTGCCTGGTGGCTGCGGCGCCGCGACTTCGCCGTGCCGATCGCCCTCGCCGCCTGCACCGTCCTCTACCTCGCCGCGCTTGCCGGCAGCGGCGAGTACTCCCAAGCCAAGGCCCTGATCGTCGCCGCCCCCCTGGCCATCCTCGTCGCCGTCCGCCCCCTCCTCCTCAACGGCCGCCGCCGGGACGAAAACATCACTCGGGCTCCGGGTTCAGGCCCGTCGGCGGGGGTCGTGCGGGTTGGCTGGGCGATCTTGGCTGTTGTGTTTGTGGGGGGGGCCTTGTATTCGAGCTTGCTGGTTTTGCGGGATGCGCCGGTGGGGCCGGCTGGACATGGGGCTGAGCTGCGGGCATTCATGCCGATCCTGCGCGACCAGCCGGTGCTCTACGCGGGACAGGATCGCTATGCGGCTTACGAGCTGACCGGGGCCGATACGCACGTGCCGCTGGTCGAGTTCCCAGACTCCGAGGTCGCGCCGAGCCCGGAAAAGCCCTTCGATACCGGCGACGCCTACAGCCCGATCGACTTCGACTCCTTCTCACACGGAACCCTCGATCGCTTCCCCTTCGTGATCACCGGCCGCGCCGCCTGGAACAGCCAAGCTCCCGAAGGTTTCAAGCGGGTCGCCGCCACACCCTCCTTCATCCTCTGGAAGCGGACCGGATCACCGCCGCAGGACCGGCACGTGCTGCTCGAGGGAACCGAACCCGCCGCACATGCCGACTGCGCCTCACCTGAGATCCGCATCCTCACCTCCAACCCCGGCCGGGCCTCGCTCTTCCCGGGGGCGGTGGTTGGCGGCAAGGGTCGCTGGAGCCCGAGCCCGACGCTCGGGACCGGAGACCAGGCGGCTCAGACGCTGAACCTGCCTGCCGGCCGCTGGCTGCTCTCGCTGCAGTACTTCTCGCCGTTCGGGCTGACCCTCTCGGCGCCGGGCCTGGAGCAACCGCTGCGGGCAGCGCTTGACGGCCAGCGCCCCGCCGCGATCAGCCTCGCCAACGACGGCCAGTTCTGGCCCGCCGGCGAAGTCGACAGCGATGGCGGTCCACTTCGCTTCACGATCACAGCCGACGACGCAAGCACCCTGCAGCGCCTGACGGGCTACTCGGGCGAGGCAAACCTCGGAGCGCTTGTCGCAGTGCCGGATCATCCTCATCGCATCGTGCCCCTCGCTCAGGCCTGTGGCTCCTGGGTCGACTGGTACGAAGCCTCTGAAGTTCCATAAGGCCGCCTGGCCAAGCAGATCAAGGACGCAGGGAGCGTGGCGTGCTCTGCACGCGAGCGACTGAGGACGCCGATATGCGCCGCGTCAGGCGGCCTTGGATTCCAAGCGCTCGGGCGCGACCCTGACCACGTCCCAGACCCAGCCGAGCTTCTCGAAGCTGTCGATGACGACGGCGGAGACGTCGAGCTGCCAGCGGCCGAGGCCGTGGGTGGCGGAGGTCGGGAAGGCGTGGTGGTTGTTGTGCCAGGCCTCGCCGAGGGTCGGGATCGCGATCAGGGCGAGGTTGCGCGACTCGTCGGTGGTCTCGTAGTCACGGTTGCCGAAGACGTGGCAGAGCGAGTTGATGCTGTAGGTGAAGTGGTGCAGGACGAAGACGCGAACCAGGCCACCCCAGAGCAGCCCGGTGAAGGCGGCGAAGAGGGTGCCGCCGATGACCCAGCCCAGGGCGAAGGGAAGCAGCAAGCCGAGGATCGCCCAGTAGATGAAGGTGCCGTCGATCCGGCTGATCACCGGGTCTTTGAGCAGATCGGGCGCGAAGCGTTCCTTGTTGCCGCGCTGGGTGTGGATGAAAAGCCAGCCCATGTGGGCGTGGTACAGGCCGCGCAGCGCACCGGACCAGCCGTGGCCGTGGTCGACGTGGGGGCTGTGCGGATCCCCGACTTCGTCGGAGAAGGCGTGGTGCTTGCGGTGGTCGGCGACCCAGGAGATCACCGGGCCCTCGATCGCCGCCGAGCCGAGGATCGCCAACAGCCCGTGCAGCCAGGGCTTCGCCTTGAAAGCGCGGTGGGTGAGGTGGCGGTGGAAGCCGACGGTGATGCCGAGGCCGGTGAAGAGGTACATCCCGAGAAAGAGGAAAACGTCGCTCCAGTGCAGGGCGCTGCCCCAGACCTGCCAGGCGGCAAGCCCGATCGCCACAAACGGAATCAGCGTCACCAGGCCGGTGATGATGCGGTCGCGCGTCTCGTTGGCGACCGGCTGGATATCTGACGGAAGTGGACCAGTCAACGCGTAGCGATCATACGGCGATACACGGCGATAGGGTTCAGGGGTGGCGTTCGCCAGCACCGCACTGCTGAGGCGCGAGATCGAAGCGCGCATCCCGGAGCGGCCGTTTGCAGTCGAGTTTTGGGACGGGACCCGGCTCCCTTCGACCAGCGGCGACGGGCCAACCTTCTCGGTCCGCTCCCCGCGCGCAGCCGCCCATGTCCTGCGCGCCCCGGGCCAGCTCGGCCTCGGCCGGGCCTACGTCAGCGGCGAGATCGAGGTCGACGACATGGACGCCGTGATCGCGCTGCTCGACGGCTGGCAGCCGCCGCCCCTGGAGGGTGCCGACAAGCGCGCCCTGCTGCTGGGTGCGGTCCGGGCCGCCGGGATAGCGAAGCCGCCGCCGCGACCACGGGCCGAGCTGCGCCCCAGCGGCCGCCGCCACAGCAAAGAGCGCGACGCCCGCGCGGTGCGCCACCACTACGACGTCTCCAACGAGTTCTTCGAGCTCTTCCTCGGGCCGACCATGGTTTACAGCTGCGCGATCTTCTCGCAGGGGGCGAAGACGCTGGAGGAGGCGCAGGAGGAGAAGCTGGAGACGGTTGCCCGCAAGCTGGCGCTGAAGGAGGGCGACCGGGTGCTCGACGTCGGCTGTGGCTGGGGCGGCTTTCCGCTCTGGGCGGCGACCAAGCACGGCGCTCGCGTCCTCGGCATCACTCTCTCCGCCCCGCAGGCCGAAAAGGCATGGCAGCGGGCCGAGGAGGCCGGGGTCGACGACCGGGTCGAGATCCACGTCATGGACTACCGCGACCTCGCCGGCGAGCGCTTCGACGCAATCGCCAGCATCGGCATGGTCGAGCACGTCGGCGCCTCGCAGATAGACGTCTACGCGCAGGCCCTGGCTGGCCTGCTGGAGCCGGGCGGGCGCCTGCTCAACCACGGGATCACGCGACTGCGCCACACCGACGCCGAGGCCGGCGCGTTCTCGGAGCGCTACGTCTTCCCCGATGCCGCCCCGCTGCACCTCTCGCGCAACCTGCTGGCGCTCGAACGGGCCGGTTTCGTCACCCACCACGTCGAGGACTTCGCGCCCGACTACGCCGAGACCCTGCGCCACTGGGCCCAGCGCCTCGACGACAACCTCGACGAGGCGATCCGCCTCGCCGGCCCCGAAAGGGTCCGCGTCTGGCGCCTCTACCTGCGCGCCGCGCGCAACGGCTTCCTCTCTGGATTCACCTCGATTTACCAGGCTCGCTGCAGTCTCGGCTGAGACCTTCCCCAATATCTGGCTGTAGTGATGGCGTAGTGATGGGACTTAATCGAAGCTCCCCCTGGATTGGACATAAACGGGCTAGTTTTTTACCCAGGCCATTCACGATTCGGGAGGATTCGAGCAGGGTGAGCGCACCTCTGGCAGCGCCTTCAACCGGGCAGCGGCGGTCGCATTGGCTGGACGTCGTTGCCGACCCGGTGCGCCTGCAGATCCTTCGCGTTCTCAGCCAAGTCGGCGACGCCACCACATCGGAGCTGGCGGCCAACAGCCCCGCCAGCTACCAGACCCTGCGCCGCCACCTCGAGGCCCTGGAGGCCTTTGAGGTGATCGTCGCGCAGCCCGGTGAGAGCGACGGCGCCACATCCGGGCGGCCCGCGGCGCGGTTCAGCCTCAAGCCCGAGGTGCGCGAGAGCGTCCGCTTGGCGTTCGTCGCGGCGCCCGAGCGCACTTCCGGCTAGATCAGGAAGCCTCTGAGCGCTCGGCGTCGGCCGGGATCGAGGCGCCGCCAGGAAGCAGGCGGTCGAGCCACCTCGGCATCCACCAGCTCCATTTCCCCAGCCGGTTCATCACCGCCGGCACGAGGATCAGCCTGACGATGAAGGCATCGATTGACACCCCGATTGCCTGTGCCACGCCGAAGTTGCGCATCGACATGAACTCCGAGATCGAGAAGGAAAGGAAGACGGTGATCATGATCACCGCAGCGCCGGTGACGACGTGGGCCGTACGGTCGAGTCCGTTCTCGACGGCCGCAGCTGGTGAGCCGGTGCGCACGTACTCCTCCCTCATCCGGGCGAAGACGAAGACCTCGTAGTCGATTGCCAGGCCGAACATGACCATCATCGTCATCAGGATCACCGTCGTATCGACGTAGCCGGGCCCGCCGAGCAGGGAGTGGTCGAACAACAGCGACAGCGCGCCGAGGCTTGCGCTGACTGTGAGCAGATTGATCACCGCGGCGAACAGCGGGATCGTCACCGAGCGCATCACGGGAATCAGGATCAGCAGGCTTACGAGGGAAAGGGCGAGGCGTATGAAGAGCGCCTGCTCGCGAACCGAGTTGTTGACCTCGATCTCATTGGGGGCCACCCCACCGACGACCACTTCGGCGCCGGTCTGCTTGGCGAGGGCGTCGGCGTCCTCTTCGAGGCGCTCCTTCACATCGGCGGTCGCAGCGCTCGTCGGGCCGTCGCGTGGAATCACGAGCATGCGTGCGTACGTGCCGCCACGGTCGAGGTTGATCAGGAAGCCCAGCTGTTGCCGCTGCTGCGGGCGGCTGCCATCGAGGCTGGCGAGAACAAAGTAGGCCGATTTGAAAAGCCCCGGGGAGTGCTGCTGCAGCTGATCGAGCTGAGAGCCTTCGGCCCCCGGACCGCGCTGGCGCGCGAGACCGGTTTCGATGCGCTCGAGCCCCTCGGAGAGCAGAGTTGATTTCTGCGCGCCGCTGCCCAGGCCCTCGGCGAGTCGCCCGGAGCCGGTCTTCAGCAGGGTCAGCCCGCCCGCCAGGCGCTCTGCCCCCCGGCCGATCCGCTGCAGCGCCGGCGAGAGTTTTTCGCCGCCGGCGTCAAGCGCCGCGATCCCTTCCGAGATCCGTTGGCTGCCAGTCGCCAGGCGGCGCAGACCGCTATCGAGGCGCTCCGAACCGCGGGCGAGCTTGCCTATCCCCTCGCTCGCTTCACGGCCGTTGCGGTCAAGCCTTTCGGCGAGATAAAGGCCGACGCCGAACTGGCCTTCGGCACGTTCCACCCCGGCGTAGACACCGTCATAGGCCGGATCGGCCTGTTCTCCCGTCGTTGGGTTCGTGCCACTGAGGTGCAGGCCCGCCTCTTCCACCGCACGAAGCGCCGTCGCGTATTCGGGATCGGTCTTTCCCGCTGACATCCGCTGCAGCGCCCGCAGGGCGGCCGTCAGTTGCGCTTCGGTGTCGCGCAGCGGCGTGTGCAGTTCGGCGAGTCGTTCGTCACCGGAGTGCATCGCGTTCTTCAGCAAGCGCGCGCTGCCCGTCAATTCACCGGTCTTTTCCTGCGCGCGCTCGAGCCCCTTTGCGAGCTGCCCGGCGCCTCCGCTCGCCTTCGCCGTGCCATCCGCCAGCTGCCCGCTTCCTTCGTTGACGCGACCGAGGCCGTCGGCCAACCGGCTCGATCCCGTGCTCGTTTTCTGCAGGGCGTCGGCAAGCACACCGGCGCCGGCATTCGCCGCGCCAAGCCCCGTATCGAGCCCCTGCGAGCCGCGCGCCGCCGCCCGCAGGCCATCGACGGTCAGCTTCGCCCCATGATGCACCCGGGAGATGCCGATTTCGAGGCGATCGAGCCCGTGTTCCTGATCGGCCAGGGTCTGCTCCAGGTTGTTCAGCGGTCTGGTGCTGCGCTCGATTGGCGCAAAGCCCGCCATGCTCTGTACCCCCGGATCCCGTTCGACCCGCCTCTGAAAGGCGGCAAAGGCGTGTAACCGGGCAGGCGAGGTGACGGGGCTGCCGCGCCCGTCGACGACGACTTCCATCGGCGCGGCCCAGCCAGGCCCAAGCGTTTCTTCGACGTCTTCCTGCTGCTGGCGGCCCGGGTCCTGGGATGGCAGCAGAGCAACCGTCGTCGTGCCGGAGCTGAGCGCAAATGCCCAGCCCGAGAGGAGCAGCAGCGCCAGCGTGATCGCAATAACCACTCGGGGGCGGTTCGCGAGGCGGCGTATCCAGAGCAGCGGCCCTGTTTGCGAGACGCGGCGGCGGGGCAGAGACCAGCGCTCCAAGTTGTCGCCGAGCAATGTCAGCAGCGCCGGCACAACGCAGATCGCCGACAGCACGCTGAGCATGGCGCAGATCACCACGGCGAACCCGACGGAGCGCACGGTGACGCCCGGAATCAGCAGCAAAGAGACGAGCATCGCAAAGACCAGCCCGCTTCCGGCCGGCACCACCGACCGCGCGATTGAGATCGCGGTCGCCTCTGCGACCTCGGCCGACGTGCCCTGTCTGGCGCGCTCCCTGAACCGCGAGACGACGAGCAGGGAATAGTCGACCCCCAGCGCCAAGCCCATCATCCCGGCAATGGCAATGGCGAACAGATCAACTTCCATGAACTTCGAAAGGAGGGCCAGCAAGCCCTGGGTCGCAACCACGACCGCGCCACCCACGACCAGCGGCAGAAGCGCAGCGAAAACCGATCTGAAGACGAGCAGCAAGACGAGCAGCAGCACCGGCACGGCAATCAGCTCGCCGAGCTTGGTCGCCTCCTTACCGGCGTTGCGAATCGAGTCGACGACGACCGGGAAGCCGGCGATGCTGGCGTGGACGGGCGCCGTGACCTCCGCGTCGACCCGGCGCTGTACCGGCGCCAGCAAGCCGGAGACGACTTCACCCTTGGCACCTTCGACGTGCACCAGCAGGGCCGCGACTCCCGGGGCCGGCCTCAGCCCCTCGACGGTGGCGCCCCGAGCCCAGGGCGAGACGACGAGAAAACGGGGGTTCGCCGCGAGTCGCTCCGCCAGCGCTCGGCCCTGGCGGTCGACCTCCCGTTGCGGCCCACGCAGCATCACGACCATCGCGTCGTCGCTCCCGAACTCGCGCACGGCGATTTCGTGTGCCCGCTTGCTTGGCGTGCCGTCGACAAAGAGCCCGTGGATCGCCAGCCTCTGTTCGAGACCCCGGCCCAGAAATCCCAGGCAGATGACCAGGAGGATCCAAATGCCGACCACGAGCCGGGCTCGCCTGGTGACGAAGCTGGCGACCCGGCCGAGCATGCGGGAACTCACCGACAAGGAACCTTCGCCTCGATCGGCACGCGCAGCCTGCGCCGGGCGCCGTTCTGTCCGGTCGCATCGACGGTCGACGCGAACTGCCGGGCCCGGCCGTGATCGCAGTGTCCGGCGACCAGCGAGAAGACCCCCTCGTCGCCCCCTGCCAGCCGCATCGTGAGAGCCGAGAGCGGCATATCGGGCAGCCCCAGCAGATCAGTCGACAGATGCCCGTGGTGGACCGAAGAGCGACCCCTCAGCGAAACCTGAACTCCCATCGCCACAAGGTCCAGCCAGAGGTCGGGCTGTCCATTTCCCGAGGGCTGCACGACGTAGATCCCCCCTCTCAGCGGCTGACTCAGCAGCGAGGTGCGTGCGGTCGCCGAGCCAACTTTGGATCCGTCCCCGCAGGCGCCGTCGATCGCGTCGCGTCGCGAGCAGAGTTCCTCCAGGCCCGCGGCATCGAAGCGCAGCTCCCTGGGCAGCGACAGCTTCATCGCCCGCAGGCTCGTGTCCGCCTTGCGCAGGCGCGCGGTCACTCGCAGACCCGGCTTGTCGCCGCGGTGCAGGGCGCCGCGATCTTCGAAGGCGAGGTGGAAGCGCGGCCGGAATCCCAGTCGCCGGCAGCCGTGCAGCCCGAAAGAGCTGGTCGCGGCGGCCAGGGCGCCGCCACCCGCTTCGATCGTGGCGTCGGCGCGAGCGGGGTCGCAGGAGGTCGGATTGCGGATGAAGCCGGGACGATCCATGTTCAGCTCGATCGCCTGAAAGCGAGCTGGTATCCCTTCGATCGTCGCCGGCAAGGGATCGCTGGTCACCGTGACCCGCCCGGTTTGCCCGTCGACCTGCGCCGTCGCGCGAAAGGCGACCGTGCCGAGGTCGAAGGGCCCGAGGGCAGCACGCATCTGCATCAGCAGCCCGAAGGGCGCCCGGCGGTAGGGGCCGGTGAGGAACACGTCGCCTGCCAGCGTCGCCGGGTTGGCTCCGGAGCCGATCCTCGCCAGCAGGCCACCGACCCTGCTGGCGGTCGGACAGGTTCCGGCTGACACGGCCGCCTCCGGGCAAGCCTGAACGGCGCCAAGGGCCGCGCTCATGCCGGCCGGAAGCGAAACCGAGAAGCGCCGCGGCAGCTGTTCGCCGTCCTGGCGCCGCAGGGTCGCGGAGAAGGAGCTGGGCTTTCCGGCACGGGGATTGCCGCTGTTGACCAGCAGGCTGGGGGCAAAAGGCGCCGAGCCCGCGCACGGAGCACCGGGCGTCCTGCTGGCGATCGCCACCGAGACCGAGGAGTCGACGGAGGGGCCGTTGCCGTAGGGAACCAGGCTCCCGGTCGCAAGCGAAGGGCCGCAGATCAGCGGCGAAGCCAGCAGGGCGTGCGGCCCGCCGTCGAAGCTGAGGCTCAGGTGGCGAACCGGCACCTGGGGCAGGTTGGTCAACGCCGCCGAGAGGCGACCGGAGAGCGGATCGACGCGCAGGGCGCCGACGAACTTGATCACCGCCCCTGGCGCGGACACGGCGATGAAGAGCCGGAACCGTTCCCCGAGGTGTTCCTGGCCGAGATAGACCGTGCCGGTCAGCGCGTCGCGGAGCGCCGGCGAAGAGATTTCGGCCGTGCCAACCTTCGACGAGGCGGGGCAGAGCGAGGGGGCGGCGCTTCCGAGACCGAGCTGGGCGTCGCTGCATGCCGTGATCCCCTGCGCCCCGCCGGGCGAGACCGTCACCCCATCGGGCATCGCGATTGCGATGTCCTTGATCTGCGCGGGAGAGCGTTCGCTTCCCTCTGGCTCATCCGGCACGCTGATGTCCATCCGCAAGCCGGTGGGCGAGTCGGCGACGGGGTTGTCGAGCTGCAGCCCAAGCCGCGGTTCGAAGCCCAGGCTTTCGCAGTCCACGAGCGGGGCTTCTGCATCAGTGTTGGCGCTCAGCCATGGCGCCCCTTCCTGCGCCGCGCGCGTGCGCAGGGTGAAGGGGATCGGACCGCAACGCGATGGCGCGGTCAGGAAGGGGCGAGGCGGGATCCCGGTCCCCTGCTGATGGTCGGCGGGCACGCCCCAGAGCTCGAAATGCCCTTCGGCGAGGGCGATTTTGTCTATGCCGCTCACCCTCATCGTGATCCCGAAGTCCCCCGGGCGCAATTCCACCGTCTGAGGAACCTTGGCCTGCGGTTTGGAGACCAGGGCGAGGAATTCCCCGGGGCCGGGCTCCAGCTCGAAGATCGGCAGTTCCAGTTCCTGCCCCCCTTCGAGAACGAAGCGAAAGAGGCCCACCTGGCTTTCCGGCGGGCATTCTTCTTCCGCTTCGAAGCGCGCTCGCGGGCACTCGGGGACCGCGCCTGGGTTTCCCCCGAAACCCGGGGGCAGTTCGAAGGCGAGATCGCTCGCCGTGGTCCCGGTGCCTTCGACGTCGAGGGCGAAGTCGATCTGGAGCCGGTCAGGATGAGAGCCGGCGCGGTCCTCCTGATTGCCTTCGGAATCGAGCATCCGCGCCTTGAAGCTGCCCGGCACGATGCCGAATTCCGCTGCGCTGGCGCTGGCGGTGGGGCCGGCGATCGCGAAAAGCCCGAAGAGGGCAAGCAGCACTCCCAGCGCCCTGCATTCGTGAAGAGCCAAGCTTTCCCCCTGCCGCATGGTCCCGGGACCGATTTTTGGTGCCCACCCGAGAGCGACCGCTCACGCTACGCAGCGACCGCTCCCACAACAAGGGTTATTGCCAAAGATGTGAATAAAGCCGCGGCGGGAAGACCACCCGGGGCTAGATCGGAAAGCCGTGCGCGACGCTCTCCAGAGCCCAGTCGGCACCGGCGCTACGCAGGTTCGCGACGCTGTAGCTGCCGGTGCCGACAGCCGCAACCCGGATACCGGCACCGTGGCCGGCATCGACGTCGCGCGGGGTATCGCCGACGGCGATGCAGGCGCCCTCGGCCAGAGAGCCACCGGAGACGAGCTCGCCGCGCCGCAGCGCGGCCTTGGTCACCTCGGTGCGATCGGCCGAATCGGAGCCGTAGCCACCGAAGCCGAAAAAACGGTTGAGACCGGCGCGGGCGAGCTTGACGTGAGCCGCCGCCTCGATGTTGCCGGTGACGAGGCCAAGCAAAACGCCTTGATCGATCAGCTGTGGCAAAAGAGCCTCGATCCCGGGCATGACGCGGTAGCCGGAGGATTCCGCGACCGCGTCGGGCAGATGCGCGAGGTAGGAGCCGACCGCTTTCGCGCGCTCCTCCTGGGTTCCCTCGCGGCCGATCACCTCGCGAAAGATGATCGCGACGATCTCGGGATCGGTCATGCCGGCGTCGGTGTGCTCGGCGATGTCGGCCTCGACCCCATGCAGCTCCTCGAAGGCGCGCTGCCAGGCGACACCACCAGCGCCACCGGTCACGAGAAGAGTGCCGTCGATATCGAAGAGGACGGCGCGAATCGCGCTCGCCTCACTCACCGAGCAGCTCCTTCTGGCTGAGCCAGTAGAGCAGCCCGAGGGCGGGCAGGACGAGGATCGCGGCGACGATGAAGACGACGATCACGGTGGAGAGGGTGTCGGGCGGAGCCGCCGTCTGGGCGATCTTCAGCGAGGTCGGCACCAGATAGGGGAACTGGGCGACACCCCAGCCCCAGATAACGGAGATCACGGCGCCGGCGGCAAGCGGGCGCAGAAGCCGGGTCGAAGCCGCGGCCGATCGGCGCACGGCGGCGAGGAGAATCGCCAGCACCCCAACGCCGCAAACGGCCGAGAGGATTACGAGCGGCAAGCCCTCGTCAACGAGACGATCGAAGATGTAGCGGGCTTCGGCGTGAAGCTCGATCAGACCGAAGGCAGCCGCGACGCCGGCGACGGCTGCGGCGGCGAGGGCGCGGCGGGCGAAGTAGCGCTGCAGCGCATCGTCACCGCCGCGACGGGCGTCACCGATCAGGAAAACGGCGGCGAGGTAGGCGCCGCTGGCGACGAACATCACCCCGGTCAGCAGCGGCAGGGGCTCCAGCCAGCTCGAGAAAGGCGCGCCGTCGCCGTCGCCCGGCACGTTGCCCGAGGCGATCGCCCCGACCACGGCGCCCATGAAGAACGGCGTCAACAGCGAGGAGATGGCGAAGGTGGCGCCGGCGGCGCGCTTGCCGGCGAGCCCCTCGATCGACTTGCGAAAGGCAAAGCCCGAGCCGCGCAGGACGATCCCGACCGCGGCCAGGGCGATCGGCACGTACAGCGTTGTCATCACGGCGCTGAAAGCTGGTGGGAAGGCGGTCCAGAGGACGACGAGGATGAAGATCAACCAGACGTGGTTGGCCTCCCAGACGGGAGTGAGCGAGCGCTGGATCAGCGCCCGCGGCCGCTCGCCGCGCTCGGCCCCGCCGGCAACGAGGTCCCAGAACCCCCCGCCGAAGTCGGCGCCGCCGAAGAGCGCGTAGAAAGTGGCGCCGGTCCAGAGGATCACCGCACAGAGATCGGCGCGGGTCACGAGGGTGCCTCCGTCGGCGGGGCGTAAGGGGTGCCCTCGGGGTCGGCGCTGCCCTCGCGCCAGCGGCGGGACATGTTGCGCAGGATCAGGATCGCGACCGTTCCGATCGTCGCGTATAGGAGCAGGACCAGGGCGAAGCTGAACCAGATGCCGTGCGCGGGGGTCACCGCTTCGGCCGTCCTCATATAGCCCTGCACGATCCAGGGCTGACGGCCGACCTCGGTGACGATCCAGCCGCACCAGAGGGCCAGCACGGAGGCGCCGCCGGAGATCGCGACGGCGCGCAGGAACCAGGGGGTCTTCGGGATGTCGCGGCGCCGCCACCAGACGAAGGCGAGCCAGGCGCCGAGGCCGAGCAGCGCCGTGCCGATCCCGACCATCGCGTCGAAGGACAGGTGCAGGAGGGTGTTGGCAGGAGGTCGCTGGTCGGCCGGGATGTCGTTCAGCCCGATCACCTTGGTGTCGGGGCTAAAGCCGACCAGGAGGGAGTCGAGGTCGGGGATCGGGATCGCTCCCTTGACCCCGCTCGAGGTGCAGATGCCGCCGATGTACTCGGTCTGATGGGTGCCGGTTTCCTGGATGCACTCCATCCCGGCGAACTTGGCCGGCTGGTGGTCGGCGACCGAGCGCGCCGCGGTGTCGCCGACGAAGAGCTGGATCGGGGTGGCGATGCAGGCGATCACCAGCGGGATCAGGAGCCCCAGCCGGTGCAGCCGATCGCGCCGCCCTTTCAGCATCCCGGTCGCGTAGATCGAGGCGACGAGGAAGCCGACCACCATGTAGGCGGCGAGGATCATGTGCGGTATCTCGTAGCCGCTGGCGGGATTGAAGATGACCTGGACCGGGTTGGTGTCGACCACCTTGCCGGCTGCGTCCAGGGTGAAGCCCTGCGGCTGGTTCATCCAGCCATTGGCGGCGACGACGGCGAAGGCGCCGCCGATGCCGGTGATCACCATCGGCACTCCCGACCAGAAATGGGCCCAGCCGGAGAGGCGCTTCCAGCCGTAGATGTAGATCGCCAGGAAGATCGCCTCGAGGAAGAAGAAGATGCCCTCGATCGCGAAGGCGATGCCGAAGGCGGCGCCGAAGCGATCCATGAAACGGGGCCAGAGCAGGCCGAACTCGAAGCTCAGCACCGTGCCGGTGACGGCGCCGACCGCAAAGGTCACGGCCATCGCCTTGGACCAGCGACGGGCCAGCTCCATCGCGTCCCCGTCGTCGCGTTTCAGCCCGATGTAGTTGGCGACGAGGATCGTCGCCGGCAGGGCGACGCCGATGCAGGAGAGGACGATGTGGAAGCCGAGCGTGAAGGCCATCTGCTCGCGCGCGGCGAGCAGATTCGACGCCGACGCTGCCAGCGGGAGCGCGTCGAGCGAGGGCATGTGGGCGAGCCTACTCCCCGCGGCGGGCGCTGCGGTAACGGCGGATCAGCGCGTTGGTCGAGCTGTCGTGGGCGAGCCGCGGCTCCTCGTCGGCCTCGAGCTCGGGAATGATCGCGACGGCAAGCGCCTTGCCCAGCTCAACCCCCCACTGATCGAAGGAGTCGATCCCCCAGATCGCGCCCTGGGTGAAGACGCTGTGCTCGTAGAGGGCGACCAGGGTACCCAGGGTGTGGGGGTCGAGGCGCTCGGCGAGGATCGTGTTGGAGGGGCGGTTGCCCTCCATCACCCGGTGCGGGACGACCGCCTCCGGCGTGCCCTCGGCGCGCACCTGCTCGGGCGTCTTGCCGAAGGCGAGCGCCTCGCTCTGGGCGAAGACGTTGGACATCAGCAGGTCGTGGTGGCGGCCGAGCGGGTTGTTGGACTGGAAGAAGCCGATGAAGTCGCAGGGGATCAGCCGCGTGCCCTGGTGGATCAGCTGGTAGAAGGAGTGCTGGCCGTTGGTCCCCGGCTCGCCCCAGAAGATCGCCCCGGTGTCGTAGTCGACATGGGCGCCGTCGAGCGTCACGTGCTTGCCGTTGGACTCCATCGTCAGCTGCTGCAGGTAGGCGGGGAAGCGGTGCAGGTACTGGTCGTAGGGGAAGACGCCGCAGGTCTGGGCGCCGAAGAAGTCGCCGTACCAGACGGAGAGCAGGCCCATCAGCGCCGGCAGGTTCTCGGCAAGCGGCGCCGTGCGGAAGTGCTCGTCCATCGCGTGGAAGCCGGCCAGCATCTCCTCGAAGCGGGCCGGGCCGATCGCCAGCATGGTCGAGAGGCCGATCGCCGCGTCCATCGAGTAGCGGCCGCCCACCCACTCCCAGAAGCCGAACATGTTCTCGACGTCGATGCCGAATTTCGTCACCTCCTCGGCGTTGGTGGAGACGGCGACGAAGTGCCTGGCGACCGCGGCCTCATCACCGCCGAGCCCGGCCAGCGACCACTCGCGGGCGCTGCGGGCGTTGGTCATCGTCTCCAGCGTGGTGAAGGTCTTCGAGGAGATCACGAAGAGGGTCTGCTCGGGATCGAGGTCGCGGGTCGCCTCGGCGAAGTCGGTGCCGTCGACGTTGGAGACGAAGCGGAAGCTCAGCTCGCGGCGCGAGTAGTGGCGCAGCGCCTCGTAAGCCATCACCGGGCCGAGGTCGGATCCGCCGATGCCGACGTTGACGACGTTGCGGATCGGCTTGCCGGTGTGGCCGGTCCACTCGCCGGAGCGGATGCGCTCGGCGAAGGCGGCCATGCGGTCGAGCGTCTCGTGCACCTCTTTGACCACATCGACGCCGTCGACGATCAGCGAGCGCCCGCGCGGCATCCGCAGCGCCACGTGCAGGGCGGCGCGGTCCTCGGAGACGTTGATGTGCTCGCCGGCGAACATCGCTTCGCGCCGCTCCTCGACGCCGCACTCGTGGGCGAGCTGGCCGAGCAGCATCACCGTCTCGTCGCTGATCCGGTTCTTGGAGAAGTCGAGGTGTAGGCCGGCGCCGTCGGCGACGAGGCGCTCGCCGCGCTCGGGGTCGGCGGCGAAGAGGTCGCGCAGGTGCTGCCCCTCGATCTCCTCGTAGTGCTTCTGCAGCGACTGCCAGGCGGGCCGCTGGCGCAACGCGGGCGCGTCGCTCACGCGCGCGCCCCGGCCTGCGACTCGATCGTCTGCAGCATCTCGTCCCACGACTTCGCAAAGGCCTCCTTGCCCTCCTCCTGCAGCCGCTTGGCAAGCGCGTCGACATCGATACCCGCATCGCCGAATTCCGCCAGCACCTGATCGCAGTCGCCGCCGTCGGCGGGAACCAGCTCGCCGACCTCGCCGTGGTCGGCAAAGGCGTGCAGGGTCGGCTCGGGCATCGTGTTGACGGTGAAGGGCGAGGCGAAGCCCTCGATGTAGAGGGTGTCGGAGGCATCGGGATCCTTGGTGCCGGTGCTCGCCCAGAGCAGGCGCTGCGGCCTGGCGCCCTCGTTCATCAGCCGCTGAGCGCGCGGCGAGTCGAGCAGCTCACGGTAGGCGCGGTAGGCATGGAAGCCGATCGCCAGGCCGAGGCGGTTGTGCAACCCGTCGGCAACTTCGCCGGCGACGGCGACGTCCCAGCGGCTCATGAAGATCGAGGCGACGGAGGCGATGTCGGCGCTGAGCCCGGCCTCTATTCGCCGCTCGATTCCCTTCATGTAGGCGTCGGCCGCGGCTAGGTACTGCTCCGCATCGAACAGCAGCGTGACGTTGATCGGGATGCCGGCGAAGATCGACTCCTCGATCGCCGTCAGGCCAGCGTCCGTCCCCGGAATCTTGATGAAGAGGTTGTCGCGCTCCGCCTTGGCGTGCAGCTCGGCGGCCTCCTCGATCGTCGCATCGGCGTCGTCGGCGATCAGCGGCGAGACCTCGAGCGAGCAGTAGCCGTCGAGGCCGCTGGTGCGCTCGTGGACGCCTTTAAAGAGGTGGGTTGCATCGCGCAGGTCGGCGAGGGCCAACTCGAAGAAGATCCGCTCGGTGGGGGTCGCGCCGATTCCCTCCTCGGTTATGGCGCTGGCGCTCAGCTCGGCGATCTGCTCGTCGTAAGCGTCGCCGCCCGAGATCGCCTTGTCGAAGATCGTCGGGTTGGAGGTCAGGCCGGTGACCGAGAGCTCCTCGATGTAGCCCTGCAGGGTCCCGTCGGCCAGCATCGTGCGGGTGATGTTGTCGAGCCAGAGGCTCTGACCAATGTCGTGCAGCTTCGCGGTCGGCTTCATGAGAGCAGCTCCTTTGCGGCTTCGGCCACCTTGTCGGGGGTGAAGCCGAACTTGGTTTGAACGTCCTTCAGCGGCGCCGAGGTGCCGAATGTGTGCATCCCGACCTTGACGCCGTCAGGTCCAACGTAGCGATCCCAGCCCAGCGTCGAGGCCTCCTCGACTGAGACGCGGGCGGTCACGGCCGGGGGCAGGACCTCGTCGCGGTAGGGGTCGTCCTGGCGGTCGAAGAGCTCACAGCAGGGCATGCTCACAACGCGCGAGCGCAGCCCTTCGCCGAGCAGCTCCTCGTGCGCGGCCAGCGCCAGCGCCACCTCGCTGCCGGTGGCGATCAAGATCACCTGCGGATCGCCACCCTCGGCGTCGGCGAGCACGTAGCCACCGCGGTGCAGCCCCTCGGCCGAGGCGTACTTGTCGCGGTCGAAGACCGGCACCTTTTGGCGGGTGAGGATCAGGGCGACCGGCTGGTGGCTACGGTCGATCGCCGCCCGCCAGGCCTCGGCGACCTCGTTGGCATCGGCGGGGCGGATCACGTCGAGGCCGGGAATCGCCCGCAGCGAGGCGAGCTGCTCGACCGGCTGGTGGGTCGGCCCGTCCTCGCCGAGGCCGATCGAGTCGTGGGTGAAGACGTGGATCACCGGCAGCTCCATCAGCGCCGAGAGCCGGATCGCCGGCCGGGCGTAGTCGGAGAAGGTGAGGTAGGTCGACCAGAGCGGGCGCAGCTTGGAGAGCGAGAGGCCGTTGGAGATCGCCGCCGACTCGTGCTCGCGGATGCCGAAGTGAAGCTGGCGGCCGTCGTAGGCGCCGGGCTCGAAGTCAGCGGCGCCATCGAACTTGAGCCGGACCGAGGTCGAGTCGGTGAGGTCGGCTGAGCCGGCCAGCAGCCAGGGCAGGCGCTCGCCGATCGCGTTCTCGACCTGCTGCGAGGCCTTGCGGGTGGCGATGCCCTTCTCGTCGGCGTCAAAGGTGGGGATCGCGGCATCCCAGCCGAGGGGCAGCTCGCGCTTGCGCTGGGCCTCGATCTCGGCCGCGAGGTCAGCGTTGGCGGTGGCGTACTCGGCGAGCCTGCCCTGCCAAGCGACGCGCAGCTCGCTGCCGCGCTTGCCGATCCCCGCAGCGAAGTGCTCGCGGACACCGTCGGGGACGAGGAACTGGGCGTCCTCAGGCCAGCCGTAGGCGCGCTTGGTCTCGCGCACCTCCTCCTCGCCCAGCGGCTCACCGTGGGCGGCGGAGGAGTCGACCTTGTGCGGCGAGCCGTAGCCGATGTGGCTGTCGACGATGAGCAGCGTGGGGCGACCCTCCTCGCCCTTGAACTCCTCGAAGGCGGTGGCGATCAGGTCGGTGTCGTTAGCGTCGCCGACCCGGGTGACGTTCCAGCCGTAGCCCATGAAGCGGGCGGCGACGTCGTCGTCATAGGCGAGGTGGGTCTTGCCGTCGATCGTGATCTGGTTGTTGTCGTAGATCCAGCAGAGGTTGTCGAGCCTGAGATGGCCGGCGATCGAGGCCGCTTCATTGGAGACGCCCTCCATCAGGCAGCCGTCGCCGGCGATCGCGTACACGTCGAAGTCGAAGAGCTCGGCGCCGTACCGGGCGCCCTGCCACTTGGACGCGATCGCCATCCCAACCGAGGTGGCGACGCCCTGGCCGAGCGGGCCGGTGGTGGTCTCGACGCCGGAGGTCCAGCGGTACTCGGGGTGGCCGGGGGCGCGCGAATCGAGCTGGCGGAAGCTCTCGATGTCCTTCAGCGAGACGGCCGGGTCGCCGATGACCTCGTAGTCGGGGTCGACGGCTTTGACCCCCGCCAGGTGCAGCAGCGAGTAGAGCAGCATCGACGCGTGCCCCGCCGAGAGCACGAAGCGGTCGCGGGCGGGCCAGATCGGGTCGGCCGGGTCAAAGCGTAGGAAGCGCTGCCAGAGCGTGTAGGCAACCGGGGCCAGCGCCATCGGCGTCCCCGGATGGCCCGAGTTGGCCTTCTGAATCGCGTCGATCGAGAGCGTGCGGATCGTGTTTATGCAGAGCTGGTCGATGTCGTCGCGGGTCACGCTTCGATCCTATGGGAGGCGCTTGACGGGGTGTGAAAGATCGGGACGGGGCGTCGGGGGTGGGCCCCCGGGCCGGCCTTCGGCCGGGAGTTCCCGGCGACCCACCCCCGACGCCCCTCGGTGCTCCACGCCCCCGATACGGACTACTCAGGGTTCGATTCGGGTGACCGTGCCGTCACCGTTGTTAGCTACCCAGACTGCTTCGGGACCAACAACTACAGCGCCGGGCTTGGGGCCGACCGAGATCGGGCTGCCAATCTTGTCGCCGCTGGAGAGGTCGAGGCGCGCAACCGAGTCGTCGCTCGCGGTCGCCACCCAGACGGCTTCGGTACCGGCGTCGATGCCGCCTGGTTGTTCGCCGACCGGGATCGGGTCGCCGAGGATCGAGTGGGTCGAGGGGTCGACGCGGGTGACGGTTGCCGAGCGGCTGTTGGCGACCCAAACCAAGCCGTGGCCGACGGTCACCCCGGCGGGGCCGCGACCGGCGAGGATCGGTGGGCCCACGGCCATGGTGCCGAGGTCGATTCGGCGCACGGTGCCGGTCGTGGCGCTGCTGACCCAGAGGCCACCGGCGCCGACGGCAAGGCGCAACGGCGCGGTGTGCGGCGCCAGCCCTCGCTTGATCACCCGGGCCCGCGAGGCGCCGATCGCGGTGATCCCGGCCCCGTCCTCGTCGGCAACCCAGATCCGGCCGCCACCGGAGACGATCGCGCCGGGGCTGCCGCCGAGGTGGATGCGCGCGGTCACGTGCCCGGCCGTGTCGATTCGCAGAACCGTGCCGGTGCGAGGGTTCGAGACCCAGACCGAGCCGGCGCCGATCGTCACGCCGGAGACCCCGCGCCCGACTTGCTGCTTCGAGATCACCTGACGGGTTTCGGGGTCGATCCCGGAGAGGGTCCCGTCCGCGGCGCTCGTCACCCAGACCGTTCTCGGGCCCACCGCCAGCCGCAGCGGCGGCTGTCCGACCGCGATCGGCGCGGAGACCGAGACGCCGCTGCCGCCGAGCAGGGTCAGCGCCAGCACGGCAGCGCCGGCGACAACGGCGACGGCCGCCCCCAACCACTGCTTCGCCCGGGTGCTCAGGCGCCGGCGCCCTCGACCGGTCGAGCCGAGGCGGATCGTCGGCTGATCCTCCCTGGCTGAGAGCACTCGCGTCGTCGCAGGCGTCGCCCCCTCTCGCTCCCCGGCGGCCGCGATCAGCTCGCCTGCGGTGCGGTATCGATCGGCAGGGTCCTTGGAGACCGCCCGCTCGATCACGGCGTCGATCCCCTTCGGCATCTCCGGCTCGGTGTCGGATTCCTTGCGGCCGTAGGGAACGATGCCGGTCAGCGCCTCGTAGAGGACGCAGCCGAGCGAGTAGACGTCGGCGGCCGGGTCGACCTTCTCCCCGCGCCACTGCTCGGGCGCCATGTACTCGACCGTGCCGACGATCGAGGCGCCGCTGCCGGCGCCGGTGTCTTCGTAAGCCTTGGCGAGGCCGAAGTCCGAGAGGTAGGCGCGCTCGCCTTCGATCAGGATGTTGTGCGGCTTGACGTCGCGGTGGACGATGCCGGCGGCGTGGGCGGCGTCGAGCGCGTCGGCGACCTGGCTTAGCAGGCCGATCGCGCGGTCGGGCTCCAGCGGCCCTTCGCGCTTGATCAACCTGCGCAGGTCCCCTCCCTCGACCAGGCGCATGGCGACGATCAGCTCGCCGTCTTCCTCGCGGGCGTCGTAGACCGGCACGACGCTCGGGTGGTCGAGGCTGGCGGCGAGACGCGACTCGCGCAGGAAGCGCTCGCGAAAGCCCTCCTTGTCAACAAGCTCGTGGGCGATCACCTTCAGCGCCACGGGTCGTTCCAGCGCCAGCTGGGTCGCCCGGTAGACGACACCCATCCCGCCTCGCGCGATCAGCGACTCGATCCGGTAGCCGGCAAGGGTGGAGCCGATGGCGGGTTCGCCCACGCGGCGGTTATACCGCCGCCGAACGACGAAGGGCCCCCTCCAACCTCGAGGGGGCCCTTCGTGCTGGAGCCGGGGGGAGTCCTAACGCCGCACCGGCTGCCAGGCGATCACGGGTCCAATCGTCGCCGTTACCGCGCCGCTGGTGAAGCTGCCTGCGGCAAGGTAAGTACGGCGCCCCGTGGCGACGTCGATCATTGAGAGAGCCTCTTCGTCTTCGGTTGCGGTGAAGGCTGCAACCTGGCGCCCGTCGGAGGAGAAGACCGCGTTGGTCTTGGCCTGGTCGGGGAGTTCGGCGAGCTTGCGGCCCTTGCCGCCGAGCTGCTTCACCCAGAGACCCTGATCGCGCCGGAAAAGCAAGGTGTGGCCGTTGGCGGTGGCGTCCTCAACGTAGGCGGAGCCAACGCCGGCGATCAGTTTGCGGGCTTTCTTGCCGTTGCTCTGCATCGTGAAGATGTCGGCGAAGGCGCTTGGGCCTTCACTGCTCTCGCCGCGGCTGAAGACGATCGTCTTGCCGAGGTCACGCGGAGCGAAGTCGTCTCGACCGGTGTGGGTGAGGCGAACCAGCCTGCCCCCTGAGGGCCGCACCGAGTAGATGTCGTCGGCCGTGCCGCCACCGGTCTTGGCGACGCTGCGAACGAAGACAAGACTGCGGCCGTCGGGGGCGAAAGACACTTCGTGCTCGTCGGCAGCTGAGGCAGCGATCCGGTGCAAACCCGCCCCCCCGGACTTGACCGTGTAGAGGTCCCGGGGCTGATCGGCAGCGGCACGACGCTCGAAGACGACCAGCCTGCCATCAGGCGAGACGAGCGGCCGCGAATCGAGCTCGGCGCCACTGGTCAACCGTCGCTGACCCGAGCCGTCGGCACGCATCGCGTAGATGTCGCCAGCTCGCACGAAGGCGATCGTCGTGCCGTCGGCGGAGAAGGCCGGTTCGGAGTCGGTCGGATCTTCGGTGAGCTGGTTGAGATGGTGATCGCGGACCGCGAAGAGACCGCCTTCGGGTGCTTTCGGCTCGGTTTTTTTGCCTTCGACTTCGTCGCCACCTTTGTCCACGGTGACTTTGGAGAAGACGATCGCGCCAGTTTTCGCGGATGCGACCGATGCGGTTGAGAGCACGGCCGCCAGGATGATCAGAAATGCGGCGATGAACTTTGAGTTGAACATTGGACTCCCCTTTCGGGTGGGTTGCTTTTGCACAACCAATGCTCGGACGCGCAGGCGTGCGCGCCAACGACAGCCGCGACCCCGTCCGGGCCAGCTTTGGCCCGGTTCGGGTCAGCGATCGAGGCCGAGCTCGATCACCCGGGCGGCGATCAGGCGAGGGCGCTCGCGACCGCTGTCGCCGGAAACGTCGAGCTTCGCGGCAAGGGCATCGAGGCGGCGCTGGGCGGTGCGCTCGCTGACGTGCAGCGCCTCGGCAAGCTCGGCGCGGGTGGCCGGACGCCCGGCGAAGGCGCCCTCGCTGCGGTAGGGAGCCACCAGCGCCGCCGCGGTCGCCCGCTCCTCTTCGTTGAGCGCCACCGAGGGCTCGGTGGCGGCAACGGTTCCACCGGCCCTGCCCGGAACCGGGTCGGCGACTTCGAGCCGCTGGCCGCCGACGAGAAGCGTGTCGCCGTCGCGCAGGCGCCGTGGCCGGTCGAGCGGCTCGCCGTTCAGGACCGTGCCGTTGCGGCTGTCGAGATCGGTCGCCATCAGCACGCCGCCACGGCTCTCGATCTCGAGGTGGTGCCAGGAGACTCCCTCGTCATCGATATGCAGGTCGGCCTCGGGATCGCGCCCAACCACGGTGCGCTCCGCCGAGAGCGCCACCGACCGCGGCTCACCACCTTCGCCCGTCAGCCAAATCCGCGCATCCATCTCGTCGCGAGCATAGATCGATTCTGGTGTAACGCGCTGCGGCCGCGTGGAAGCCGAAAAACGTTGCACCTCGAGCGACGGATCCGTCGATCGTTCTTGTGTAACGCGCTGCGGCTGCGGAGGGGCAGGAAAACGTTGCACCCGGCGTGGGTAGAGTGCGGCACCGTGTCCGTCGACGACGAGAAGCGCATTGCCGCTGAGGCGGCGGCGGAGCTGGTCGAGGACGGGATGACGGTCGGCCTTGGCACCGGCTCGACGGTCGCTCACCTGCTGCCGGCGATCGCCGCTCGCGGTCTGAGCGAGATCCGCTGCGTGGCAACCTCGGTTGCGACCGAGGAACAGGCGCGAGAACTGGGGATCCCGGTCGAGGAGTTCAGCGAGCTGGAGCGCCTCGACATCGCGATCGACGGCACCGACCAGGTGACCCCTGACGGCTGGCTGATCAAGGGCGGCGGTGGCGCCCACCTGCGCGAGAAGATCGTCGCCGCGGCCGCCGAGCGCTTCATCGTCATCGCCGACTCGAGCAAGCCGGTCGACGCGCTGAGCGGGCCGGTGCCGCTGGAGCTATTCGCCTTCGGCCTGAGCTCGACCCTTGCCCGCCTCGGCACGGAGGTTGAGCTGCGTGACCTGCCGCGAAGTCCCGACGACGGCGTGATCGCCGACTACCGCGGCCCGATCGGCGACCCAGCCGCCCTCGCAACGCGGCTCGAGGCCGACCCCGGCGTCGCCGCCCACGGCCTTTTCCCGCCGGATATGGTCAGCGCGGTGCTGGTGGGGGCCAATGGCACCGTCAAGCGTTTGACGCTGACCTAGTTCCTTCAAAGGAGAGCCCATGAGTGACTTCACCGGACTGGCAATCGCCGGTCGCATCGCCACCCCGACCGACTCCGACTGGGACCAGGCGCGACTCGCCTGGAACCTGGCCGCCGACCAGCGTCCCGAGGCCGTTGCCTTCGTCGAGAGCGCCGAGGACGTCGCCAAGGTCGTCAGCTTCGCCGCTCAGAACAGCCTCAAGATCGCCGGCCAGGGCACGGGACACGGCGCCGTCGCGCTTGCCCCACTCGACGAGACGATCCTGGTCAAGACCGAGCGGATGCGGGGCATCGAGATCGACGCCGACGCACAAACCGCCCGGGTCGAGGCGGGCGCCCTGGTCCTCGAGCTGAGCGAAGCCGCCCAGGCCCACGGCCTCAGCTCGATGCCGGGATCGGCTCCCGACGTCGGCGTCATCGGCTACACACTCGGCGGTGGTCTCAGCTGGCTGGGCCGGCGCTACGGCTTCGCCTGCAACCGCGTGCGGGCGATCGAGCTGGTCACCGCTGATGGCGAGGCACGGACGGTCGACGCCGAGAACGACCCAGACCTCTTCTGGGCCCTGCGCGGCGGCGGTGGCGGCTACGCGATTGTCACCGCCCTGCACCTCAACCTGGTCCCAATCGGCGACATCTACGCCGGGGCGTTGCTCTTCCCGGCCGCGGTGGGCGCCGAGGCGGTTCGGACTTATCGCGAATGGGCGGCGACGGTGAGCGACGACGTCACCTCGATCGTCCGCTTCATCACCCCGCCCCCGATTCCCGACGTGCCCGAGCCGCTGCGCGGCACCCCGCTGCTGACCATCGACGCGGCCTGCATCGGCGATCAGGCCACTGGCGAAGCGACGATCGCGCCGCTGCGCGAGATCGGTGAGACGATCATGGACACCTTCGGCCAGATCCCAGCCGAGGGGCTCTGCCGAATCCACATGGATCCCGAGCAGCCTGTGCCGGGCCTGGGCAACCATCAACTGATCCGCGAACTTCCCGACGAGGCGATCGACGCCTTCACGGGCCTCGCCGGCCCCAATTCGGGCTCGCCCCTGCTGCTCACCGAGCTGCGCCACCTGGGCGGAGCGCTGGGCCGTCCCGACGAGGGCGGCGGCGCCCTCTCCCACCTCGACGCCGACTTCGCCATGTTCGGCGTCGGCCTGCCGATGACACCGGAGATGGGCCAGGCAATCGAGGCTCAGCTCGATCGTTTCGAGGAGACCATGCGGCCCTGGATCGCGGACGGCGGCTACTACAACTTCGCCGAGCGCCCCTGCGATGCCGACGCGATCCTGCCCCCCGACGTCTGCGCCCGCCTGGCCGAGGTCAAGCGCCGCTATGACCCCGCCGGCATGATCGTCGCCAACCACGCGGTCTCGCTGGAAATCGCCTAGCGGTCTACCTATTGCGAAGAGCCGACGTCGAGAGGAATCAAGCTCTCAAGTCGGGTGACCGCCGGATCGTCGGAACCGACGAGACCGGCGATGGTCGCTGCGGCCGCATCGATGTCCTCCGGCGTCGCCTGGGCGATCGCCTCGAGGTCGGCCCAGTCCTTGGTGCGATCGAAGAAGGCCTTGAAGATAGCCAGTGAGGCGCAGTCGAGGACGGGCACCTCGCGGCCCGCCAAGGGAACCCAAACGACCGCCGTGGCCACCGCTTGATGTAGGGGGAGGTTGTTGAGGAAGACGTCGACCGGAGTCCCGTCCCAATTGAGCCTTGCCTGTCCATCGCGCTCGACCTTGACTATGTCCTCCTCCTCGACCGTCACCCCCTGCGGCATGTGGGCTAGCGTCGGCCGGGCTTTGGAGGCATCGATGAAGATGTTGACGTCCAGATCGCGGGTGCCGCGCGGTTCCTCAGTGCAATAGGCGAGGGCGATCGCGCCACCGAAGGCGTGGGCAATGCTTGCCTCGGTGAGCGAGTCGTGAATGGCGAAGAGCTTTTTGACGAGCTCACTCATTGCCCGCACCGTTTGTGGCGAGGCGATCCGCAAGCCGCGGGTAGTCCAACTCGGGCCGGGGACGGAAGGGCAGCGCCTCCGCCAACTCGAGCACCTGGACGAGGATCCGCCCTGCCCGCTCGGCATCGACCGGTGGCCTGCGGCGTCCCAGTTGCAGCTCGAACCCGCCCGCCGCGGCCAGGCGGGCGAGCGTGTCCGCTCCGGGCTCCCGGCTTCCTTTCAGGTAGGCGTTGACCACCGAGCGGGGCAGCCCGGCCCTGCGGCTCAACTCCGCCTGACTTAGGCCGCTTCGCGCCCTGATCTGCTCGGCGAGAGAAGCGCTGGGAAGAGTGGACATAAAGAGATGTTAGCGAATTCGCTAACAACTTTGGAGGCCTTGCGCCAGGCTTCAGCTTTTGGAGGCCGTGTCAACCGCGGCTCCGAAAGCCTCGGCCTCGGCTTGGCGCTCGAGCGGCAGCCAGATGTTGGTGATCACGGCGCCGAAACCGATGCGGACGCGCTCCTCATTGGCGCCGAAGAGCTTCTTCTTGTCGTCGCGAACAATCTTCGCGGGCTCGAGATTGACCAGGGGCACGCGGTCCTGCTCAGCCCCCCAGCGAAGTATCTGCAGGTTGGCGCCGTCGATGGCCAGAGCGCGATCGTCGAGTCCCTCGAGCATCTGCATCGCGCTCACCACCCTATGGCGAGGCGGCCTGGTCGGCCACCACGATCATCTGGGCGTTCTCAACCCGGCCGGCCGGAATCGAAGCGTCGCCGGCGAGGAGCCTTTTCAGCGGCTCGACCTTTTTCGGACCGGTGACCAGCCAGACGATCTGGCGGGCTTCGTTGAGGGCCGGATAGGTGAGGGTCATGCGATGGTGGCCCTGGTAGGCGGTCTCGGTGAGGGCGACGCGGCGGTCGCCGACCTCGAGCACCGGATCGCCAGGAACCAGCGAGGCGGTGTGGCCGTCGGGGCCAAGGCCGAGGTGGACGCAGTCGAGCGGGTCGGGAAGTGTGTTTTCGTAGTCGTGCGCGGCCGCCTCGAGATCGCGCTGGGTGACCGGCATCGGCCGCAGCGTCGACTGATGGTCCATCGACAGCCCCAAGACCATGTGGGTGAGGTTGCGCTCCTCGCTGCCCGGCGAGGCGATCCGCTCGTCGACCTGAAAGAGCTCGGCCTTGTCCCACGGCATCGACTCTTCTTCGCCGAGGATCGCCAGCATTCCCCAGGGCGAGCGGCCACCGCTCATCGCCAGCGAGAACATGTTGCGCTCGGCCACCGCCGCGGCGCCCACCGCCGCGATCAGCTCTGCCGCACGCCGCGCCGCCGCCTTCTCGTCAGCGACGACCTCGAGATCGATTCCCATGGATCCGCCGCGCCTAAGAAGACTTCTCGTCGTGGCCGCCGAACTGCTTGCGCATCGCCGAAAGCACCTTGTCGGCGAAGTCATCGAGCCCGCGGGAAGAGAAGCGCTCGTACAGCGCCGTGGTCAAGACCGGCGCCGGCACGCCCTCGTCGATTGCCGCAATCGAGGTCCAGCGCCCCTCGCCCGAGTCGGAGACACGGCCGGCGAAATCGGAGAGATCCGGCGATTCCTGCATCGAAGCGGCGGTCAGGTCGAGCAGCCAGGAGCCGATCACGCTGCCGCGCCGCCAGACCTCGGCCACCTCGGGCAGGTCGAGGTCGTACTGGTAGTACTCGGGCTGCTCCATCGGCGCGGTCTCGGCGTCGGCCTCGCGTTGCACCTTGCCGGCGTTGGCGTTCTTGAGGATGTTGAGGCCCTCGGCGTAGGCGGCCATCACGCCGTACTCGATCCCGTTGTGGACCATCTTCACGAAGTGGCCGGCGCCGTTGGGGCCGCAGTGCAGGTAGCCGTTCTCGGCGGCGTTGGGCTCACCGCTGCGCCCCGGCGTGCGCTCCGCCGACTTGACGCCCGGCGCCAGCGAGGCGAAGACCGAATCGAGCCTCTCGACAGCGCCATCCGGCCCGCCGATCATCAGGCAGTAGCCGCGGTCGAGGCCGAAAACGCCGCCGCTGGTGCCGCAGTCGACGTAGTCGATCCCCTGCTCGCGCACCATCTCGGCGCGACGGATGTCGTCGCGGTAGTAGGAGTTGCCGCCGTCGATGATCGCGTCGCCGGAATCGAGCACCGCGGCGACGTCCACCACCGTCTTCTCGGTGATCTCCCCGGCGGGGACCATGATCCAGACCGAGCGCGGCGCGCTCAGCTTCGCGGCAAGATCCTCCAGCGAAGAGGCGCCCTCAGCGCCCTCGCCGGCCAGCTCGGAGACGGCATCGAGGTTGACGTCGTAGGCGACTATGCGGTGGCCATCGCGCATCAACCGGCGCGCCATGTTGGCGCCCATGCGGCCGAGCCCGACGATTCCCAGCTCCATGCGCCTACCCTACGTGAGCTGGGCGATGCCTGGCCGCTTGGCCAACGGATAGCCTGGCCGGTGGATGGTCTCCCGCCAGGCGAAGCACACTGATTCGACAGCCGACGTGCTGACGATTTTCGGCATCACCGGTGACCTGGCGAAGAAGATGACCTTCCGGGCGCTCTACCGGCTGGAGGCAGGGGGCAAGCTCGACTGCCCGATCGTCGGCGTCGCGATCGACGACTGGACCGTCGAGCAGCTGCGCGAGCATGCCCGTAAGGCGATCACCGAGACCGTCACGGATCCCGACGAGGATGTCCTCGCGCGCCTCGCCGCTCGGCTCTCCTACGTCCAGGGCGACTACGCCGAGGCCGCGACCTTCGAGCAGGTCGGCAAGGCGATCGGCGACGCGCAGCGGCCGGTCTTCTACCTGGAGATCCCACCGTCGCTGTTCGCGACCGTGGTCCACGGACTCGGCAACGCCGGCCTGACCGAGAACGCCCACGTCGTGATCGAGAAGCCCTTCGGCCACGACCTCGAATCGGCACGGGCGCTCAACGCCGACCTCTGCAAGGTCCTCGACGAGAAGCAGATCCTGCGCATCGACCATTACCTCGGCAAGGAGCCGGTGATGGACATCACCTACCTGCGCTTCGTCAACTCGGTGCTGGAGCCGGTCTGGAACAAAGAGCACGTCTCCCATGTGCAGATGACGATCGCCGAGGACTTCGGCGTCGACGACCGCGGCCGTTTCTACGACGCGGTCGGGACGATGCGCGACGTGATCCAGAACCACGCCCTGCAGGTCCTGGCGCTGGTCGCGATGGGCCCACCGACCGGCAACCATCACGACTCGATCCGCGACAAGAAGCTGGAACTCTTCAAGGCGACCCGAACCGCCGATCCGAAGCGGTACGTGCGCGGCCAGTACGAAGGCTTCCTCGACGTCAAGGACGTGGCGCCCGACTCGACCACCGAGACCTTCGCCGCGGTCGAGCTGGAGATCGACAACTGGCGCTGGAGCGGCGTTCCCTTCTTCATCCGCGCCGGCAAGTGCCTGCCGGTGAAGTCAAGCGAGGTCACCGTCGTCTTCAAGAAGCCGCCGCGGCTCGGGGTCGGGCCCGCCAAACGGCCGGAAGCCAACCAGATGACGGTGCGGATCGAGCCGCAGCCCGGCACGCGCCTGCGCCTCTTCGCCAAGCAGGCCGGCGAGGAGGCCTTTGAGCCCGCTGACCTCGAGGTGCTCTTCGAGAAGACGCCGGGCGAGGACCCGGAGCCCTACGAGCGGCTGCTCGGCGACGCCCTCGCCGGCCGTCATCAGCTCTTCACACGGCAGGACGCAGTAGAGGAGACCTGGCGGATCGTGCAGCCCCTGCTCGACGATCCGGGGCCGGTGCATCCCTACGCGCAAGGCACCTGGGGCCCTGCCGAGGCGGAGAAGCTCACCCGTGGCATCACCCAGTGGCACGAGCCCTGGCTGCCCTGACGCCGACGGGCCGATTTCCCGTCACATAGCTGTACTTTCCGGCCCATCGGCCAAGGCCCTTGCCCGTCTTGCTAGATTTGGCAGCCCTAATTAGGGCGACCTAACGCTTATGGCGACTTCTCAGAGAAACGGCAAGCGGTGATCCCGACCCTGGTGATCGCGCTGCGCGAGGGCGTTGAGGCCTCGCTGATCGTCGGCATCATCGCCGCCTTCCTGGTCAAGGAGGGGCGGCAGGATGCGATGCGGCAGATGTGGGCCGGAGTGGCGATCGCGGTTGCGCTCTGCATCGGCATCGCCGCGATCCTCCGGGTGGTCGGCGAGCAGCTCCCCCAGCGTGAGCAGGAGGGGCTGGAGACGGTGATCGGCCTGATCGCGGTCTCCGCCGTCACCTACATGATCGTCTGGATGCGCCGCAACGCGCGCGGGATCAAAAAGGTGCTGGAAGGAAACGCGGCAAGCGCCCTGGCCAGTGGCTCGACAATCGCATTGGTGGCGATGGCCTTCCTGGCGGTCCTGCGCGAGGGCTTCGAGACCTCGGTTTTCCTGCTCGCCGCCTTCCAGGACTCCAGCGACACCACAGCGGCCGGCGCCGGCGCCGTGATTGGCCTGGTCACGGCGATCGCGATCGGGCTCGGCATCTACCGCGGCGGCGTGCGGATCAACCTCACCCGCTTCTTCAAGGTCACTGGCCTGATCCTCGTCTTCGTCGCCGCCGGCTTGCTCTCCACCTCGCTGCACACAGCCCACGAGGCGGGCTGGTTCAACGATCTGCAGAACCAGGCAATCGACCTGACCTGGTTGGTCCAGCCGGGAACGATCTCCGGCTCGCTGCTGACCGGAATGCTGGGTCTGCAGCCGACGCCGACCATCGGCGAGGCGCTGATCTACCTCCTCTACGCGGTGCCGATGGTGCTCTACGTGCTCTGGCCCGATCGCCTGCGGCTGCGCCGCGCGCCCGCCCGCACCCGCAGCACATCCCCCGCCGAGAGCCCGGCGTGAGCACCGCCCCGCGATGAGCGAGATCACCCGCCGCCGGCTGCTTGCCTCAGCCGGTGTCGGCGCCGCGGGAATCGGCCTGGCGGGAGCGGGCGGGTATCTGATCGGCAGCGAGACCGCCCAGGCCGATGACGGCACCGGCTCGGTCCCCTTCTACGGCGAACACCAGGCGGGCATCGACACCCCGGCCCAGGACCGCCTCCACTTCGCCGCCTTCGACCTGGTCACGGAAGACCGCGCTGCGCTGCGCGAGCTGATGAGCGAGTGGTCGCGGGCCGCGGCCGAAATGACCGCGGGCAAGATGATCGGCGACGCCAACGACGTCCAGCTCGCGCCTCCCGATGACACCGGTGAGACGGTCGGCCTCCTCCCCTCCCGGCTCACCGTCACCTTCGGCTTCGGGCCGAGCCTCTTCGAACGCCGCGGCCTCGGCCTGGAGCGCATGCGGCCGCCCGCCCTGCGGGATATCCCGGCGCTGCCGGCGGACGAGCTGAACGAGGCAGAAGGCGGCGGCGACATCTGCGTCCAGGCCTGCTCCGACGATCCCCAGGTCGCCTTCCACGCGATCCGCAACCTGGCCCGGATCGGCAGGGGCACGGTGGTGATGCGCTGGTCACAGCTCGGCTTCGGGCGCACCGCCAGCACCAGCCGCAGCCAAGAGACCCCCCGCAACCTGATGGGCTTCAAGGACGGCACGGCCAACATCAAGGCCGAGGACACCGAGGCGATGGCTCGCTTCGTCTGGGTCGGCGACGAAGGGCCGACGTGGATGCGCGGCGGCAGCTACCTGGTGACGCGGCGCATACGCATGCTGCTCGAGATCTGGGACCGCTCGGCACTCGCCGACCAGGAGGAAACGATCGGCCGCGACAAGTACGCCGGCGCTCCCCTCGGCGGCAGCGACGAGTTCGACCCGCTCGATCTGGAGGCACAGCGAAACGGCAAACCGACGATCCCCATCGATGCCCACGTGCGACTTGCCTCCGCCTCGGTCAACGACGGTGAGCGGATCCTGCGTCGCGGCTACTCCTTTACCGATGGCGTCGACGAGAGCCTCGGCGAGCTGGAAGCCGGCCTCTTCTTCATCTGCTTCCAGCGCGACCCGCAGAGCCAGTTCGTCGCGATCCAGCGCCGGCTCGGCGCCAACGACGCGCTCAACGAGTACATCAAGCACGTCGGCAGCGCCGTCTTCGCGGTCCCCCCCGGCGCCCGCTCCGGCGGCTACGTCGGCGAAACCCTGCTCGGCTGACGCACCGCCGACGGTATTCCGACTTCTTTTGTCGGTCTTTGTTAGGGTCCCCTAACTCTTACCGAGCAACAGAGCAAGGAGCTTCCGAAAAGTGATCAACCGATTCCCCGTCCGTCCCGCGCTGCTCGCCGCCGGCGTCAGCCTGGTCGCACTGCTTGCCGCCGGTTGCGGCTCCAGCAACAACGCCCCGGAGGGCGCCAAGAAGATGTCCTTCGAACTGACCGACGCGGGGTGCGTGCCCAACACGGCGAAAGCGCCGGCGGGGCCGATCAACTTCGAGGTGGAAAACGCCGGCACGACGAGCGTGAACGAGTTCGAGGTGCTCGACGGCGACACCATCCTGGGCGAGGTCGAGAACCTCGCCGACGGGCTCTCCGGCAGCTTCTCGCTGACCCTGGAGCCTGGTAAGTACACGCTCTACTGCCCCGGGGGCTCCGAAGAGCGGGGCACGCTGAACGTGACGGGCAAGTTCGAAGCTGCCAACGGCCCGGAAGTCGAAGCGGCGATCACCCAGTACCGCGATTACCTCGAGAAGAACACCGCCGAGCTGGTCGCCGAAACGGAGCCGTTCGTGACCGCGGTCATCTCGGGTGAAGTCGACGAGGCGAAAACGCTGTACGCCGCCGCCCGCATTCCCTACGAGCGGATCGAGCCGGTGGCCGAGTCCTTCGGCGAACTCGACCCCCGCATCGACGCCCGCGAAAACGACGTGCCGGCGAAGGACTTCGGTGGCTTCCACCGGATCGAGCAGGCGCTCTGGGTCGAAAACACGACCGAGGGTATGACCCCGGTCGCCAAGCAACTGCTCGCCGATGTCGAAGAGCTGCAGCGGAAAGTCAGGACCGTCAGCCTGCAGGCGGTGCAGATCGCCAACGGCGCCAACGAGCTCCTGGGCGAGGTCTCGGCCTCGAAGATCACCGGCGAGGAGGAGCGCTACTCGCACATCGACCTGGTTGATTTCGAGGCCAACGTCGAAGGCGCCGAGGCGGCCTTCGAAGCGGTCGAGCCGTTGCTGAGCAAGAAGGATCCGAAGCTGGCGAAGGAAATCGAAGCGAGCTTCGAAGACGTCTACGCCTCGCTGAAGCCCTACCGGCGCGGCAGCGGCTTCGTCTCCTACACCGAACTGACCAAGGCGGACACGCGCAAGCTGGCCCAGGAAATCGATGCCTTGGCCGAGGAGCTGTCTCGGGTGCCGGCTCAGATCGTGGGGGAATAGGCAAACCGCTCCTCCGGCGGGTCCTGTCGCGGAGATGGGGTCTTCGTCCTCGCAAGCTGCGGGCGAAGACCCCAGATCTCCCCGCCACCCGCCGGAGGAGCGCATAGCCTGGCCCGCTATGACCACGCAGACGCAAGACCGCGCCGACGCCCTGCTGCGAAAGCTTGGGTTCTCCGAGTGGCGGCCGGGGCAGCGCGAGGCGGTTGAGGCGGCGCTTGAAGGGCGCGATTCGCTGATCGTGATGCCCACCGGCGGCGGCAAGAGCCTCTGCTACCAGTTGCCCGGGCTGGCGACGGAGGACCTGACGATCGTGGTCAGCCCGCTGATCGCACTGATCAACGACCAGTGGCGGCGGCTGACCGCCGCTGGGCACCCGGTGGCGATGATCTCCTCGGGGATGAGCGGCGAGGCGGCCCGCGCTGCCCTCGGCCAGGTCCGCGACGGCAGCGCCCGGATCGTCTACTGCTCACCGGAGCGCTTCGCCTCGCCCGTCTTCCTCGACGCCCTGGCGCAGCGGCGGATCGACCTGCTCGCGGTCGACGAGGCGCACTGCGTCTCGGAGTGGGGGCACGATTTCCGTCCCGACTACCTGCGCCTGCCCGAAATCGCCGAGCGGCTCGGCCGCCCGACCGTGATGGCCTGCACTGCGACCGCGACCAAGGCGGTGGCGGCGGAGATCGTCTCCCGCTTCGGCCTGCGCCAGCCGCTGCAGGTGCGCTCCGGCTTCGACCGGCCCAACCTCTCCTTCGACGTGGTGCGACTGGAGGGCAAGGGATCGAAGGCGCGGCGCACGGCGCTGCTCGAAGCGGGGCTTGCCGACCCCGAGAACCGGCCGGCGATCGTCTACTGCGGCACCCGCCGCGACACCGACGAGGTGGCGCAGACGCTCCGCGACGGGGGGCTGCGGGCGCTCGCCTACCACGCGGGCATGGAGTCCGAGGACCGCACCGCGGCGCAGGCGCGCTTCATGTCCGGCGAGGCCGAAGTCGTCGTCGCCACCAACGCCTTCGGCATGGGCGTCGACAAGGCCAACGTGCGCTCGGTCTGGCACATGGCGATCCCGACCAGCCTCGAGGCCTACTACCAGGAGGCCGGCAGAGGCGGGCGCGACGGCCTGCCCGCGAAGGCGGTGCTGCTGGCGATGAAGGCCGACCTCGGCCGCCTGGTCCGCTTCAACCAGCAGCGCGAAAACGATCCCAACCTGGCGATCGCCCACGAGCGCGGCTGGCGCGACTTCCGCACGATCAAAGCCTTCATCTACTCGGAGCGCTGCCGGCGCCGCAGCGTCCTCGACCACTTCGGCGATCAGACGGCCGGCCGGCCGCTCGGCCGCTGCTGCGACGTCTGCGATCCGCAGGGCTGGCTCCCCGACCCCGAGACGATCGCGGTGCGGGCGCCTCGCCGCGCGAAGGTGGCGCCCCCGGCCGAGCTGTCGGAAGCCGACGCGCCCCTCTTCGAGCAGCTGAAGGCCTGGCGGCTGCGTGCGGCCGAGGGCAAGCCCGCCTACACCGTCGCCCACAACTCGACCCTGGCGGCGATCGCGGCCTCGCGCCCGAGCGACGCCTCCAGCCTCGGCGCGGTCAAAGGCGTCGGCCCCAGCTTCATCGCCAAGTACGCGCCCGAAGTCCTGGCGATCGTCGCCAGCTGACGGGCAACCATCGCCCCGCCGCTGTGTTGGCGGAAGGTGACCCGCCCACCGGAGTCGAATCAAGCCCGGATGCCCGCTGCGATGCAAACGCGCCTGGCCCTGGTCGCCCTCGCCATGGCAGCGCTCTGCCTTGTCACGGCGGGGAGCGCCGATGCAGGCGCGCTCTTGCCGCGCGGCAAGAAGATCTTCTTCGGCGTCAGCGACACCGGGGATTCGGCCGACTTCGGCCATTTCAGCGAGGCGCTGGACAAGCACCCAGCGCTGATCGAGAGCTTTCGCACCTGGGGCTCGGACTTCCCCGATTCGATCGAACGCTGGCAGGCGGCGCGGGCGCGGCCCGTCATGCACATCACCACCGCCGACACCGGTGACGGGCACGAGCTGATCAGCCCGCGCTCGATCGCGCAGGGCTACGGCGACGAATACCTGGTCCGGCTCAACAAGCTGTTCTCGGCCAAGAAGATGCCCGCCTACATCCGGCCGCTCGGCGAGCCCAACCGCTGCCTCAACGTCTACGCCTCCTACGACTGCGCCGGTGACCCGCGGGATGCGGCCCACAAGCCGCGCTGGTACCGGCTCGCCTTCCGCCGCATGTACGTGCTGCTGCACGGCGGCGGCAAGCGCAACAGGATCGATGCCCGCCTCGAAGAAGCCGGGCTGCCGCCGATGCAAGGCGAAGTGGGCGGCCTGCCAAAGGCGCCGATCGCGGTGCTCTGGAGCACGCTCCCCGCCGGCTCGCCAACGGTCCCCCAGAACCGGCCCAAACACTTCTACCCCGGTGACGACTACGTCGACTGGGTCGGCACCGACTTCTACTCCGACAACCAGGACTGGAAAGCGCTGAAGGGCCTCTACCGTCGCTTTGACAACAAGCCTTTCGCGCTGCCCGAGTTCGGCGTCTCCAACGGCGACGACCCCGCCTACATGACCCGCCTGATGGGCTGGGTCAGGGGCCACAGACGCTGCAAGATGCTCATCTATTATCAGGACTTCGGCTCGACCAGCGCCTACCGGATCCAGAACTACCCGGCCAGCCTGGCGGTGCTGAGCGACGCCCTCCACCACCCCGTCTTCCCCGCCTTCGCCCCCAACCCACCCGTAGCGCCCCCGCCACCCCCGGGCGGCCTCGCCCCAAGCGGCTAACCCCGAACTGCATCAACTTTTCTATCTGCGAGGTGGAGAAGTTGATGCAGTTCGGGGGTGGGGCTTGCGTTTCGGCTTCGGCTCGGCCTTCGGGGCGACGATCGCGGGGGCGACGCCGCGTTTGTAGCTGAAGGGCTCCAAGGCGGTGATGCTCGAGTAGCCGGTCAGGTAGATGCGGCGGCCGTCGGAGATCACCGGCGAGTAGGTGCCGCGGCCGTAGTGGAAGACGCGGCGGCCGCTCTTCATCATGAAGCCGCTGGTCGTGTTGTTGGTGAACTCGGCGACGTAGACGATGTCGCCGATCGCCGAGAGCGAGCCGACGACCTGGCCACCGGCCGAGCGGCTCCAGCGCACGCTGCCGTCCTTGGCGTCGAGCGCGTAGACGTTGCCGTCGAAGGAGCCGATGTAGACGGTCGGCGGGCTGTGACGGGTTGTGGAGACAGTGGGGCCGGAGTAGGCGTAGCCGCCGGTCGAGTAGCTCCAGGCCAGGGCGCCATCTTTGAGATCGAAGCTGTAGACGCGGTCGTCGTTGTTGCCGGCGTAGACGCGGCCGAAGGCGACGGCGGGGGTGGAGTAGAACTGGCCGGAGGTACCAAAGCCCTGGCCCAGCGAGGAGGTCTGCCACTTGAGCCTGCCGGTCTTGGCGTCGACCGCGTTCATGTAGCCGCCGTAATCGCCGACGTAGAGGGTGCCGCCGTAGTAGGCCGGCGCCGACTTGATCGGCCCGCCGAGGCTGGTCGCCCAGCGCACGTTGCCGCTGATCGTGCTGAGCGCGTAGAGGTTGCCGTCCTCGCAGCCGAAGTAGACGGTGCGGCCGATCACCACCGGCGAGGACTCGGCCCGCCCCGGCAGCGAGTGCTTCCAGACGACCTTGCCGGTCTTGGCGTCGAGCTTGACGATGTGCCCGGGGACGAGGTTGACGATGTAGAGGCGGTGCTTCGAGTAGGCCGGAGAGGAGGCGTTGAGCCGTCCGAGGCTGCGTTCCCAGAGCACCTTGCCGGTCTTGGCGTCGAGGGCGAAGGCGGTGCCGTTGTTGTTGATCGCGTAGAGCTTGCCGCCGACGTAGATCGGCGGGAACTCGAGCAGCGGCCGCTCGGTGTAGCGCCAGAGCTTGTGGAAGGGCGGCTTGATCCCCTTCGCCGGCAGGAAGCGGGTGCGGGCCGGGTTGAGTCCGAACATCGGCCAGTTGACCGTCTTCGCCTCCGGCTTCGGCGGCTTCTGCGGCACGAAGGCGGCGCTGGAGTTGTGCACGTCAGCCGGGCGCTTGAGCAGCTGATAGGTGAGGTAGCCAGTGCCGACGACGACGATCGCTGCAGCGGCAATAAAGGCGACCACGAGGTGTCGCCGGTTGTGCCAGTAATGCGCCCACTTCTCCCGCAGGCGAGCCAGCCGCGCTTTCCAGGACGGTTTCAGCGACGTAGCTCCCGCACCTCAATGACCGCGGACATCTCGACTGCCCGCCACCGCAGCTCCCTCTCGTCGAGGCGTTGGCCCATTCGGGCCCGTCAGCCTCCGGCAGCGGAACGGCGTTCGGACTCCTTGGCGACGCCGTCGATCAGACCCTTGATCGCCTGCTTGATCGCGGCAACGACGGCAAAGCCGACCACCGGCAGCGTCGGCTGCGTGCGCACCGCGTAGACCATCCTGGTGCCACCTCCGTCGGCCGACAGCTCCACGGTGCCGACGTGATCGCGAACCGGAAGCCCGGAGAGAACGGTGTAGGAGAAGCGCTCGGGGGCCTCGTAGGCGATCACTTCCTCGCGCATCGGCGGCCCGACCACGGTCAGCTTGCGGATTGCGCCGACCCCGTTGACGTCCGCCTCTCCCTCTCGCTCGAGCACCGACTTGCGCAGCGGCGTTAGCTCCGAATAGCGCCGGTGGTCCGTGAGAACCTCGAACACGGTCTCGGGCGGCGCGGAGATCTCACGCGTGAAAGTGAAGCTGGCCATCAGCCGCGCAGCCTACAGAGGAAGCCGGGTGCCCCTTGCCATCTACGCCAGCTTCCATTTCTGTGGGTCGGTTCCATCGACCTTCGCCACCTCGCCGAGGATCGCCAGATGATCGAGGCAGGAAAGGACGATCTGCAGGACCCAGGCGCTGACCGGCGTGTTGACGTTGTCGGCGCCGACGATCTCGGCGACAATCTCAAACGCGGTCCTCTCCCCCTCGGCCAGGGCGTCGCGCGTCTTGCCGAGTAGCTCCTCGACCTGGCGCCGGGCCTCGGCGATCTTTGCTTTGGGGTCGCGGAAGGGTCGCCCGTGGCCCGGCAGGCAGAGTTCGACCGCCAGCGGCTCGACCTCGTCGAGGCTGCCGAGGAACTCGCCGACCGGGTCGGGGCTGTGGCCGTGGTCGAAGAAGAGCACCGTGCGCCCCAGCAGGTGGTCACCGGAGATCATCAGCTTGCGCTCGGGCTGGTGCAGGACGACGTGCGAGGGTGCGTGCCCGGGCGTCTCGTGGACCTGCCAGAGACCGAGGTCGGTCTCCACCTCCACCCCGGGAAGCAGGTCGCGGTCCGGCTCGATGATCGCATCGATGCCGTTGTCATCGTCGTCTTTGCGGGCCTCGCGGTAGCGTTCGAGGCCGGCGGCGGGCACGCCACTCTGACGCGCCACCTCGAGCCGCTGCTCGAGCGCCGCCGCCGGGTCGTCGGCGAGCAGGCGCACGTGCTCCCAGGCAGGATGCATCCAGAGCTCGCAGCCTGCCTTTTCGACGATCGGCGCCGCCAGCCCGTAGTGATCGGTGTGGGAGTGGGTGCAGACGAGCAGCCGCACGTCCTCGAGGCCAAAACCCGCCTGGGCGAGGGCGAGGTCGAACTGGCGCAGCCGCCCCCTGCCGCCGATGCCGGTGTCGAAGAGGACGATGCCGCCGTCGGCGGCGACCGCCCAGACGTTGCCGTGCGGCACCCCCGGCCAGGGAAGAGGCAAACGTAGACGCCAGACGCCCGGCAGGACCTTCTCGGTGCGGGGCGCCTCGGGGTGCTTGCGCTGATCCGCCACGGCCAGCATCCTCTCAGCCACAGCCGATCCCACGCGTGACCACCGTCACGAGCAACCCCATGCTCGGATAGGTTGCAGCGAGCAGATGGAGTCGACCAGCCCCAAGCGCGCCGGCCTCGTTCTCGCCGCGCTGATCCTGGTCGCCGCGGTCGCCAACCTCAACCTCGCCGTCGCCAACGTCGCCCTGCCGGACATCGGCAAGGCCTTCAACGCCGGCCAGACGACGCTGAACTTGGTCGCGGTCGGCTACTCGCTCGGGCTCGCGACCTCGGTCCTCTACCTGGGTGCGCTCGGCGACCGCTACGGGCGCAAGAGGATGCTGCTGTTCGGCATGGGTCTGACGATCCCGGCCTCGCTGCTGGCCGGCTTCGCCCCCTCGATCGGCGTCCTCTTCGTCGCCCGGCTGCTCGGCGGCGTCGCCGCCGGGATGGCCTTCCCGACCACGCTGGCGCTGATCACGGCGCTGTGGTCGGGCAACGACCGCACCCGCTCGATCGCGCTGTGGTCGGCGATCGGCGGCGCGATCGCCTCGCTCGGCCCACTGCTCTCCGGCGCCCTGCTCGAGCAGTTCGACTGGGGCTCGGTCTTTCTCGTCACCCTGCCGCTGGCGACGCTCGCCCTCTACCTGGCCTGGCGCTACGTGCCGGCGCACGTCAACGAGACCACCGAGCCGGTCGACAACCTCGGCGGCATCCTCTCGATCCTGCTGGTGGCGGCGCTGGTGCTGGGGATCAACCTCGCGCCGGTGCCAGGCAAGGGAGCGCTGGCGATCGGGCTGGGCGTGATCGCCATCGCCGCGACCGCGGCCTTCGTCCTGCGCCAGCGGCGGGCAGCCTCGCCGCTGTACGACCTCGAGGTCGCGAGGCGGCGGATCTTCTGGGTCGCGGCCTGCGCCGGGATCATCGTCTTCGGCTCGCTGATGGGGGCGATGTTCATCGGCCAGCAGTTCCTCCAGAACGTGCTCGACTACTCGACCCTCGACTCGGGGCTGGCGATCCTGCCGGCGGCGGTGCTGATGGTGATCGTCGCCCCCCGCTCGGCGAAGCTGGTCGAGGCGCGCGGCGCCCGCTTCACCCTGCTGGTCGGCTACGTCTTCTGCGTGCTCGGTTTCCTCACCATGCTGCTGCTCTGGAAAGACGACATCGAATACTGGAAGGTGGGGCTCGGCTACGCCTTCATCGGGATCGGCGTCGGCTTCGCCGGCACCCCCGCCTCGCACTCGCTGACCGGCTCGGTTCCGGTCACTCGGGCCGGCATGGCCTCGGGCACCGCCGACCTGCAACGCGACCTCGGCGGCGCGATCATGCAGTCGATCTTTGGCGCCCTGCTGACCGCTGGCTACGCCGCCGCCGCCAGCGCTGCAATCGCTTCCTCCGGGGAATCGGCCAAGGTCACCGAAAACGTCCAGGGCGAGCTGACCAAGTCCTTCTCCAGCGCCGCCGATGTCGCCGCCCAGTACCCCCGCCACAGCGAACAGATCATCGCCGCCGCCAAGGTCTCCTTCCTGCAGGGCGACTCGTGGGCCTATCTGGCCGGCATCGTCGCGATCCTGCTCGGCGGCGCCCTGGTCTTCTTCCGCTTCCCCAAGCGGGATGAGGAGCAAGCGCTACTAGCTCAATACGCAGCCGAAGACGCCTAACCGCGCTTCCGGTGCGCCTTATGCGGTCTGGACCCACATAAGGCGCACCGCAACGAAGACGGGCCGGCTGTGGGGGATTGCGAAGATGCGGCGATGGCGACGGCCGGTGAGTCTCAGCAGTCCAGGTTCGGCACGACACTGCGCGACGGCGAGCGGGTGACGCCGCTGGAGCTCTTCTTCGACCTCGTCTTCGTGCTGGCGATCACCCAGTGCACGGCGCTGATGTCCCACCACCCGACCTGGTCCGGCATTGCCCAGGGCCTGCTGGTCCTGGGCATGCTCTGGTGGGCCTGGACCGGATACTCCTGGCTGACCAGCGTGATCGATCCCGAGGAGGGCGCTGTGCGGCTGGTCATGTTTGGGGCGATGGCGGCGCTGCTGCTCGTCTCGCTCTGCGTGCCGGAAGCGTTCGGCAGCCTGGCGCTCGCCTTTGCCCTGATCTATGGGGTCGTACGGAGCGCTCAGATCGCCCTCTTCATGCTCGCCAGTCCCGAGGACGACGCCCTGCGTCACTCAGTGCTCGGCCTCGCCGCCAGCACCGCGGTTGCCGTCGCGCTGTTGGCAACGGCGTCGCTTTTCGACGGTCTTGCCCAGGGTGCACTCTGGGCGCTCGCCCTCTTCCTCGACATGGCAGGGCCCTACTTCTTCGGCTCCGAAGGCTGGAAACTGGTTCCCGGCCACTTCGCCGAGCGCCACGGCCTGATCGTCATCATCGCCCTCGGCGAGTCGATCGTCGCGATCGGCGTCGGCGCCTCCCACACCCTCAACCTCGGTATCGGCACCGCGGCCGTTCTCGGCGTCGCGCTGACCGCGGCGATGTGGTGGGTCTACTTCGACATCGTCGCGATCGTCGCCGGCCGGCGACTCTCGGAGGCCGAGGTGGGCAAGACGCAGAACGAGATGGCCCGCGACTCCTACTCTTACCTGCACTTGGTGATGGTGGCGGGAATCGTGCTCGTCGCACTGGGCCTGAAGACGACGATCGGCCATACCGACGAGCACCTGCACGCGGTGCCAGCCTTCGCCCTGCTGGGCGGCCTTGCGATCTACCTGCTCGGCCACGTCGCCTTCCGCTACCGCCACGTCCAGACGATCAACCGCCAGCGCCTGCTGCTCTCGATCGCGCTGCTGATCCTGGTTCCGGTCGCAACCGAAGTGCCCGCCCTCGTCACCGTCGGCTTCGCCAACCTGGTGATCTGGGCGATGATCGTCTACGAGACCCGCCTCTACGGCGAGGGCCGCCAAAAAGTCCGCCGCCCCCAAGCCACCGAAGCCTGAACTACGCGAACTGCATCAAATTCTCTACCTAGCAGGAGGAGAATTTGATGCAGTTCGGGGATCGCGACGGCGGCGCGGGCCCAGCGGGTGCTCGAACTCCTGCATCAGACCCGCCACGGCAAAGCAGAGGGCGCCGGCGAAGGTACCCCAGTTGGCGATGCCCGTCGCCAGGGCATCTCCGGTCGAGGGCCGTACGAAGGAGGCGACGGCGGAGACCATGAAGAGGACCGAGCCGATCTGGTTGACGGCGACGATCCACCAGCCGAGGTCGCGATGGCGCCAGAAATGCCAGCCGCCGATCCCGACCAGGGCGAAATGGCCGGAGACGAGGAAGAGCGCGCAACCGACCATGTCGGGAGACCAGACCAGGCGGTCCTCGGCCGAGGGGCTGAGTTCAGCGATGAACGAGTCGACGATGTTGATCGCGAAGACCAGCGTGCCGGCGAAGAGGACGACGGCGCTCAGCCACTGCAACCGCCGTGGCTCGCGCGACCACCAGCGCCAGCGGGCAGCGGCCTCCGCGGAATCCAGATCGGGGTCGGGCTCGTTGACCACCTGCAGCACCGAGGTGTAGCCCCCGGTGCAGAAGAAGACGCCACCAACCAGAGAGGCCGAGGAGCATGCCGTGGCCGACACCCCCGCCTGCGCCAGGGCCGCGCCGATCGCGAACAGCGAGCCGCCGACCAGGAAGGCGGTCGCCGCGACCGCGTTGGTCAGGCGCAGCCGCCGGGCCAGCTGGGCAGACTCAGGGCGCGACGAAAGTCTCGGGGTTGGGGCCAATTCGCTCGCCGGCATCAAGGGCGGCGAAGCTTGACATCTCCTCGGCGGAGAGCTCGAAGTCGAAGAGCTCGAGGTTCTCGCGGATCCGCTCCGGGGTCACCGACTTGGGGATGACGACGTTGCCGACCTGGATGTGCCAACGCAGGATCGTCTGGGCGGGCGTCTTGCCGTGGCGCGTGGCGATCCCGCCGATCGTCTCGTCATCGAGCAGGTCGCCCTGGGCGAGCGGGCTCCAGGCCTCGGTGGCAATGTCGTGATCGGCATGCCAGGCGCGCAGCTCGGCCTGCTGGAGGCGAGGGTGCAGCTCGATCTGGTTGACCGTGGGCCGGGTCTCGGTCTCGGTCTCTAGCCGCTCGAGGTCCTCGATGCGGAAGTTGGAGACGCCGATCGTGCGGGCGCGCCCGTCCTCGAGGATCTGCTCGAAGGCTCGCCAGGTATCGACGAAGCGGCCCTCGGTCGGCACCGGCCAGTGGATCAGGTAGAGGTCGACGTAGTCGAAGCCGAGGCGGCCGAGACTCGTCTCGAAGGCCGCCAGCGTCGAATCGTAGCCCTGCTGTGAGTTCCAGAGCTTGGTGGTGACGAAGACGTCCTCGCGGGGCAGGCCCGAGGCGCTCAGAGCCGCGCCAACCCCCGCCTCGTTGCGGTAGGCCCCGGCGGTGTCGATGTGCCGATAGCCGGCATCGAGGGCAAGCTCGACGACGCCCTGGGTGTCCTCCGGCGGCACCTGAAAGACGCCGAACCCCAACTGGGGGATCTCAACCCCGTCGTGCAGGGCGATGCTGGGAATCGTCAACTCGGACATCTCGCCTTCCTTTGCTGTTGCGGACCGGCCCAGCAAACGACTACCCGCTGAGCGGGCGGGTACGCGGGATGAGGCGAAGCTAGCTGGTCGCGAGACCGATTGCCAGCAGCGGGAAGGCGAGCATCACGCCGAGGTAGGCGCCCATCGCGGCGCCGGTGCGCAGACCGGTCGTGCTCGAGCGGGCGCCAGAGACGACGCCGATCAAGAAGATGAAGACGGCGAGGCCGAGGCCGATCCAGAAGACGTCAGGCATGAGCGCGGCGAGACTATCGAATGCGACGCACCCTTAGCCGAGCGCAGCGGTGCAACGCTTTGCGGTCGGGATGGGACCGCAAAGCGTTGCACCCATTTCCACGCCTTGCGCTGGTACGTTGGCCCAGTGACGATCTGGCTGCGTCGTCTTGCCCTGTCGTTCGCGACGCTCGCGCTGCTCAGCCTGCCGACCCCCACCCTCGCGGCGCCCGGTGACGGCAGCGCCGCCCAGAAGCTGATCGACGCGTACGCGCCAATCGTGATGCTGCGCGAACAGCAGGACCCTCCGTGCGAAACCTCAGCCGAGCAGTACCAACCGACGTCGGTCTCGACCATGCTCGACAACCCCGCGGTTGACCTCACCCGGGCCGAACCCGGCGAGGGTGAGGTGCTGGTCAAGAAGGCGCCGACAGCGGCCGACATCGCCGGTCTTGGCGACGAGTACCACATGAACATTC